>Ga0209673_1000845_pt1 | contig 39932 bp, 40 predicted proteins | sample AraplaCol_mMS_r2_2_FD_184274 | JGI IMG/M metagenome (GOLD analysis project Ga0209673, IMG submission 184274) | Arabidopsis root microbial communities from North Carolina, USA - plate scrape MF_Col_mMS_r2 (SPAdes) (version 3) | ecosystem: Host-associated > Plants > Roots > Endosphere | place... | reverse complement strand
CGTAGTGCTCAAGTCCAACCTTCCCCAGATCGACGGCTTAGGAGCGGAAGACTTCAGCTTCCGGGACTGCTTGATTTCGACGATAAACGGTTTCGTCTGCTTTGCCATAAATCCTCCAGGCGATGATTCGCGGGGCAACTCTATCGCGGCAAGTTCGTCTCGCAAGCGGACCTTGATCGGACGCCATGCGAAGAATGTGCATATCTTTGTCGTAGCTATGTCAGATTGCTGACCAGCTGTGGCAGTTCACTATGTTCCCCGGTGCGGGCCGCCATTGCCATATCCCTTTCCCTTGCAGACAGGGCTCCATCCGCGGGCTCGATGAGGCATGTCTGGCCGGAAAGCGGCTACGCCTCGCTCGTATTCCCGCAACGGCGCTCCGAAACTTTCATCCCCTGCCGGCTGGCGCCGTCATTCCTCGCGAAACAAGAAAGTGTCTCCGCGCCGCCCTCCACGTTGTTCCGGCCCTACGGATGCGGTCCGATCGTCCCCGGCCTTTGCGACTGCCATCGAGGCCGCAATAGAGCGGCCCGAAACAGCGAAAAGGAATACGACAATGGCTACTATCGGCACCTTCACCTCTACCGAAAACGGCTTCACCGGCTCGATCCGCACCCTCGCGCTCAACGTCAAGGCCCGCATCGCCCGCATCGAAAATCCCTCCGACAAGGGCCCGCAGTTCCGCATCTTCGCGGGAGTCGTTGAACTCGGCGCCGCCTGGCAGAAGCGCTCGGAACAGACCGACCGCGACTACCTCTCGGTCAAGCTCGATGACCCGAGCTTCCCCGCCCCCATCTACGCAACGCTCTCCGAGGTCGAAGGCGAAGATGGCTACCAGCTGATCTGGTCCCGGCCGAACCGGGACTGAGAACTCCGGCCCCGCCCGAAAGGGCGGGGTCATCCCCTCCGCGGAAATCTAAAGCCGGATCAGGCTTCGAACCTGGTCCGGCTTTTTTTGCTGCCACACGAGAGGGAGGGATAGCTGCTCAGAAACCGGGAGTGTGCCGCTCGCGCATGCCGGCCTCAAGGATGAGCGGTTCCCCCAATTTTCTCCAGCCGCCTGCGGCGCCTTCCGAAAATCGGCTCCCCCACTCCCCGGCTCCGCCGGTCGCTTGCGCGATCCATGACCCCATCATCCCCTCCCGGCCGCTGTCGTCGTTTTTCACACTCAAGGAGATCAGACGATGACTTACGATATCGAAATCCAGATCGAGGAACTTCGGGCCGAGCTCCGTAACGCTTGCGACGCCGGCGAGCGTCGCCAGATCCAGGCCGAGCTGGATGTCGCTCATGCGGAGCTTGCAGGGGTCGTCGCCCTGCAGAACGAGACCGTCGATCGGGAGCCGCCTTACTGAGGGGCAACCGACAGCATTGCGCCATTGTCGACGGTTGCGGTTCTCCTGTGATCCCATTTCATCGACATCAGGGATGGTGCGTTTCGAGCGTCATGCCGCAACCTGATGCCGCCAGAATTTTCCCCGCCTTCGGCTTCCTCGCGCAGCAAAATTCAGTCGTCCTGGTCCTCCGCTTCGCTGCGGTCGTTCCGATGCAGCACTCCTTCCCGATCCGCATCTCATCCCCGCGATGAAACGCAATCATAGGAGAAACATCATGCAACAGCTCGCCAAGTTCCTCACCGCTACCGGCCGTCGCCTGCGCGCTCTCGGCAAGGTCATCGGTCACTTCTTCCGCAAGGGTAAGTTCGGCCTGAAGGTCGCGATCAAGATCCCCTTCTTCGTCGACATCGAGGTCAACTTCGAGACCGATTGGAACCGGCGCCCATAAGGCGCCCCGGCCCGCTCTGGCGAGCCGGGTCCTCAGCACCATGGCTCGCGCCGACCTGACCAGGTCCGTGCCAGGCCTTCCGAGACAAGCCGATCGCCGAGGCTTTGGCCGTCCCGGACAAGAACACGGAGCTTACGGCCGTATCGATCCGTATCGCGGCCTGGCCACGCCTGGAGTTGGAATGGCCCTTCGTTGACGAGCTCGACCAACCGATCTGTTGCCTCGTTGCCGAGTGCCAGTTCCGACGCGCATTTCGGGGTGCTGATCTCCGGGGCGTCGATATCGGCAACTCTCACCTTCTGGCCGCTGATCCACAGCGTATCACCATCGACGACACAGTTGTAACGGGCGCCGGATGCACATTTGGGGAACATTGCGGGTTGACCGGATTGCGCCGCTTCAACTTGCGGGACGGCCGAGATGGCCCCTAGCAGAACGGTGGCGGAAATGACGCCTGTTAGAATTGATTTCACCTGATTGCCCCAAGCTCGATGACAGTAGAAGGAGCGGAACTATCAGATTCGCGGGTTGCTGCTGACCTCGTTCGATAGCCTCGGGCGCGCTTCTGTCGGGTCAGGTCCAGGAAGAGTGCAACCGCATCCTGCTCCCGCTCGAAGTGATGGATCAATGTCTGGCCCTTGGCGCCGATCCGGCCCCATCGCCGGGTCAGGCAAAGTTCACCAAACAGGTTGGCGTCGATCGACATCGAATAGAAGCGAGCCATGTTCTTGGCGCGGTCCATTCGTTCGACATAGAGCTGGTAGGGCTGTGCGATCATGACCGAGAATCGCGCGTACGGAGTCTGCGGTCCAACGACAATTATGAATCGGTTTCGCATGATCGATTCAAGCTGGTGAAGCTTTCGAAGCGTCAGGTCTTGGGCGATCCGCCTTCGTCGTACGGCTCTATTCGCCACGGCGAACGAAGCCCGCAAGCGGTCTTCGCCCATTCGGGTCACGATCCTCTCGCGGTCGCGCCGGCATTGATCAATACCCGAGATAGCCGAGGATATCCGCACCATAATATTCGCCCTCCCCATCGGCGTGAGCAATGACCTCACCAGTGGATTCATCGACCAATGCCTTGTCATCTTCTCGGACGGCCGCCGCCACCTCGTGGATGCGGCATTCCTCGATCGCCTCCTCGGCCGTAACCTGCGCCTCACAGGCTTCCCAATATCGCATTGCCGGATCCTCCTGCGTTCAGATCGGTTCGGGCGAAACGGGGTCGTCGACACCCGCTGCGCGCTGCTGAAACCTGTTCTCGCCAACGCAGGACTTCATGTCTGATCGGCGGAACCAGATCGCGCGGCCGCATCTCAATGGCGCATTGCCGGCGGTGAAGACGATCTGCTCGTCCGCGCGCATGCGCAGGACTTCGTGCGGCTGGATCAGCTGTCTTGAGGCAAGCTGCTTTGATCGGGTTCGTGACGATCCGCGTGATTGGAAACTGCGGCTGACCTGGTCGATTTCGACCGTCGTCGTACCGCAGCGGCGTGAGATATAGTCGGCCGTTTCCGGATCGTTGATCGCCGCAAACGAGATCCAGCTGGCGCTCTCGAACCACTTGCTAGACGCGTCGCGCCCACCATAGGTTTCCCGCAGCTGGCCGATCGACTGGTAGATCATGGTGAGCGTGATACCGTACTTCCGGCCGGCATCGCGCGCCGTCTCCAGCACCCGCATGTAGCCGAGTCTTGCGACCTCATCGAGGAGAAACAGTGCCCGGCCCTTGATCGCTCCGTCGCGATTGTAGATCGCGTTGAGGAAGGAGCCGATGATGACGCGCGCCAGGCCGGCATGAGTTTCCAAGGTCTTGAGGTCGATGTTGATGAACACGTCGGTGTCTCCATCGGCCAGCGTCTCGGTGGAGAAGCTGGCGCCCGACACCAGGGCGCCGTAGTTCGCATAGCTCAGCCAATGCGTTTCCTTGATCGCATTGGCGTAGACGCCGGAGAAGGTCTCGGGCGTCATATTGACGAAGGCGGCGACATTCTCCTTCACGAAGTCGGACGCTGAATTGTCGTAGATCTCCTGCAGGCGCGCGCGGAGTTTTGGCTCCGGCTCGGAAAGATTGGCGCGAACCTGCCGCAGGGTCTGGTGCTTCTTATCCGTATGCCCGGACAGACAAACGTCGGCGATCATGGCGGTCAGAAGCTGAAGACCCGATGCGCGAAAGAAGTCGTCGCGAACGCCGGTCGCGCGACCGCTGTCGCTCATGATCCATGACGCGACCGCTGCGATGTCCTCTTCTTTGGTGCCGCCGTGGCGACCGATCCAGTCGAGCGCGTTGAAGCCGGAACCGGCGTTCTTCGGATCGAGGACGATCACGCGCCGGCCTGCCTTGCGCCGGTGCTCCATCACCATCGGCGCCACCTCGTTGGACGGATCGAGCACGACGAGCGAGCCGCCCCATTTGAGCGCCGTCGGGATCGTGACAGAGGTCGTCTTGAAACCACCTGAACCGGCGAAAACGATCCCATGCGATGAGCCGAACGAGCCGTCGAAGCAGAGCAGCGGTGCGGAACCTCCCCTCCCCCAGGAAAGCGGCTCACCGGCCCGAAACGACGTGGCGGCCGGATCGTCGCGATCGACACGATATCGCTCGCCGATGACGATGCCTCCTGTTTCCGGAAAGAGTTTCTCCGACTCTTGCATCGTCATCCAGTCCGCTTCTCCGTGCAGGGCGCGTTTTCCTTGGATGCGCCTTGGCTCGCTTCGCGCGAAGGCCGCATTTCCCATTCTGGCAACGCGCAGAGCGAAGAATACCCCGAGGAGCGTGACGGCCGATCCTGCGATGGTCGAAGGGTCGGTATAAGACAGAAGGGTCCTGCCCGCGGGCACCTGACCGGCAAAGGCCAGCAGCCGCGATCCCTCGCGAAGGCCAGCGACGACGATGACGCCGAAACCGCCCGCGGCAACGCTCCAACCGGTAGCCTTGATGTTGATCGATCCCTTCGTGCCGAACAGGAATATGACGCCACATGCGCCGGCCAATGCATAGGGCAGTGCGAGCCCGATCCGCCCGAGCATCAGCTTCGCATGATCGGTCGTTCCGTATGCCGAGAGCCAGCGTTCGATGCCTGGGAAAGTCAAAGCGATTGCCAGCATTGCTACAGCCGGAATAGCGCCGACAAGGATCCTATTAGGCGTCATCGGCGAATGCCTTCGCACCGAGTTCACTTAGACGAGTTCGCTCCGCCTCGTCAGCCCTGATCCGCGCGCAGGCATCCATCAGAAGCCCGAGCAGGAGCGCACGTTTCTCGTAGCGCAGGCCGGCCTTGACGATCAGGCCGCCGAGCTCGATTTTCTCCCGCGCGTCTTTTTTCCGAGCCTCGACCGTCGACATCTTCTGCATTCGCTCAAGCCTCAGCAGACTGGCCCGCAGCCTCGCGAGCGCCGTTCGGCGGGGTGGTCGCAGGTTTGCGCCCCTGAGCCGGTTTCGTTTCTCCGCGAAACCGAGCCGCGACCTCTTCGAACGCCGACAGCAGTTCACCCTCCTCTATCTCGATCTCCCCGAGCCCCGCACGCAGCGCGATACGCCCGATGCGTTCGGCATCGCGTGTTTCCGCTTGCTTCAGCTGTTCCTGCAGGCGAGCAATCTCCTCCCGGATCTTGGCAGTTGGCTTCTTCATGGGCGTCGCTCCTCATTGCTTATGGTTCGATGAAGACGAACCCTGCCCCGAATTTTCTCCCGCTGGAAAGGTGCAATGTTGCACCTCGCCAAAGCGTCAGCATTTGGCGAATGATCCCGCCGTTCCGAAGGAGCGGATCCAAGGGCGCAATTATACGTCGCTCACGCGACGCCCTGCTCACGGGCACTAGCGGGGCCGACCGCTTCCGACGAAGGCATTGAAAATGTTCGATCTTAGGAGCTTGTCTTCGTCGTGGCCGTCCCGCATTTCTCAGTCAGCATCGTTGCCCGCGGTTCCGGCCGCAGCGCGGTGCTGTCGGCGGCCTACCGGCACTGCGTCAAAATGGAGTTCGAGCGGGAAGCCCGGACGATCGACTACAGCCGCAAGCAAGGGCTGCTGCACGAGGAGTTCGTCATTCCGGAAGACGCGCCCGATTGGCTGCAGTCGATGATGTCAGATCGTTCGGTCTCCGGCGCGTCAGAAGCTTTCTGGAACAAGGTCGAGGCCTTCGAGAAGCGGAGTGATGCCCAGCTCGCCAAGGACGTCACCATCGCGCTGCCGATGGAGCTTACTGCCGATCAGAACATCGCGCTTGTTCGCGACTTCGTCGAGCGCCACATCACCGCCAAAGGTATGGTCGCCGACTGGGTGTTTCATGATGCTCCAGGCAATCCGCACATCCATCTGATGACCACCTTGCGGCCACTGACCGAGGACGGGTTCGGCGCAAAGAAGGTCGCGGTGCTGGGGCCTGACGGCAAGCCGGTTCGCAACGACGCGGGCAAGATCGTCTATGAGCTTTGGGCGGGAAGCGCCGACGATTTCAATGCCTTTCGCGACGGCTGGTTCGCCTGCCAGAACCGACACCTGGCACTCGCCGGTCTCGACATCCGCGTCGATGGGCGCTCCTTCGAGAAGCAAGGGATCGAGTTGACGCCGACCATTCATCTCGGCGTCGGAACGAAGGCGATCGAGCGGAAAGCAGACGGCGGGGAGGAGAAGGTCGCGCTCGAGCGGCTGGATCTGCAGGAAGAACGCCGCGCCGAAAACGCCCGGCGGATCCAGCGCAATCCGGAGATCGTGCTGGACCTGATCACGCGGGAGAAGAGCGTTTTCGACGAGCGCGATGTCGCCAAGATACTCTATCGTTACATCGACGATGCTTCGCTTTTCCAGAACCTGATGGCGCAGATCCTGCAGAGCCCGCAAACACTCCGGCTCGATCGCGAGCGGATCGATCTCGTCACAGGCGTCAGGGCGCCGCCTAAATACACCACGCGGGAGCTGATCCGGCTAGAAGCCAAGATGGCCAACCGTGCGGTCTCACTGTCCAAGCGGACGTCCCACGGTGTCAGCAAAGCTGTTCTGAACGGCGTCTTCACGCGGCATGATCGCCTGTCGGATGAGCAGAAAACCGCCATCGAACATGTCGCAGGTCCGGAGCGGATCTCCGCTGTGATCGGCCGTGCCGGTGCCGGAAAGACGACGATGATGAAGGCGGCACGCGAAGCCTGGGAAGCGGCCGGCTATCGTGTCGTCGGCGGCGCACTTGCCGGCAAAGCGGCCGAGGGTCTGGAGAAGGAAGCCGGCATCGGCTCGCGCACCCTGGCGTCCTGGGAGCTTCGCTGGAGCCAGGGCCGCAACCAACTCGACGACAAGACGATCTTCGTACTCGACGAGGCCGGCATGGTCTCTTCCAGACAGATGGCGCTCCTGGTCGAGACGGTGACCAAGGCCGGGGCCAAACTAGTCCTTGTCGGCGATCCAGAACAGCTGCAGCCGATCGAAGCGGGAGCAGCGTTTCGAGCCATCGCCGATCGCGTCGGATACGCGGAACTGGAGACGATCTATCGCCAGCGCGAACAATGGATGCGTGATGCATCGCTCGACTTAGCTCGCGGCAATATCGGCGCGGCTGTAGAGGTCTATCAAGCCGCTGGCAGGTTCGTAGGTTCAGACCTTAAGGAGGAAGCCGTCAGTGACCTGATCGCCGATTGGAGCCGAAACTACGATCCAGCGAAATCCTCCCTCATCCTCGCGCACCTGCGCCGAGACGTCCGGATGCTCAACGATCGTGCGCGCGAGAAACTGATCGAGCTCGGACTTATCGACGGCGGCTATACATTCCAGACTGCCGAAGGCAGCAGGACGTTTGCGGCTGGCGACCAGATCGTGTTCCTGAAGAACGAAGGCTCGCTCGGCGTCAAGAATGGCATGCTGGCCAAGGTCGTTGAAGCATCGCCTGGTCGGTTTGTTGCTGAGATCGGTGAGGACGAGCAAGTCCGTCAAGTGAGCGTCGAGCAGCGCTTCTACAACAATGTCGATCATGGCTATGCCATCACCGTGCATCGGAGCCAGGGAGCGACCGTCGATCAGGTCAAGGTCCTCGCCTCCCTCTCCCTCGACCGGCACCTGACCTATGTTGCAATGACCCGCCACCGCGAGGAACTCACCGTCTATTATGGCGCTCGATCCTTTGTCAAGGCTGGCGGGCTGATCAAGCTACTCTCTCGCTCCAATGCCAAGGAGACGACACTCGACTATACCGGCGGGCGCTTCTATGCGCAGGCACTTCGCTTTGCCGAAGCCCGTGGTCTGAACCTCGTCAACGTCGCTCGCACAATCGCCCACGATCAGCTCCAGTGGACCGTTCGACAAGCCGCAAAGCTTGTCGAGCTCGGCGCACGTCTTGCCGCGGTCGCAGAGAAGCTCGGCCTCGGCACCGCCAAGCCAACCGCATCCCCATCACCGTCCACAAAGGAGGTAAAGCCCATGGTCTCAGGCACAACGACCTTCCCAAACTCGATCGGCCAAATGGTCGAAGACAAGCTCTCCGCTGACCCTGCGCTGAAAGCCGATTGGCAGGAGATCGCCTCGCGTTTCCACTACGTCTATGCCGACCCACAGGCGGCCTTCAAAGTGGTCAACGTCGATGCCATCCTGGCGAATGAGGTGTCGGCCGGAACCACGATTGCCCGGATTGCCGAGCAGCCGGAAAGCTTTGGCGCGCTGAAGGGGAAGACCGGTCTGTTTGCGGGGAGCACGGAGAAGCAGGCCCGCGATACAGCGCTGGTCAATGCACCCGCGCTCGCTCGCGACCTTCAGGCCTTCATCGCGAAACGATCGGAGGTCGCGAGCCGCTATGAGGACGAGGAACGAGCGATCCGCACCAAGCTCTCGCTCGACATCCCCGCCCTATCCGCATCCGCAAAGCAGGTGCTCGAACGCGTGCGCGATGCCATCGACCGTAACGATTTCCCAGCGGGATTCGAGTACGCCCAAGCCGACAAGATGGTGAAGGCCGAGCTCGAAGGTTTCGCCAAGGTCGTGGCTGAGCGCTTCGGGGAACGAACCTTCCTCCCGCTTGCTGCCAAGACCGCGGAAGGGAAGGCATTCGAGGCGGTATCTGCCGGTATGAAGCCGGCGGAGAAGAATGAGCTGCGATCCGCATGGGACACGATCCGGACCGTCCAGCAGCTGGCCGCCCATGAGCGGACGGCTGTGGCGCTAAAGCAGGCAGAAACGATGCGGCAGACCCAGACGAAAGGGTTGTCGTTGAAATGATCTCTCCCACGCAAAGCGCTCCGCGTTTAGTCCGCCAACGGCAATCGGCTACTTTCCTTATCGGCGCCTTTGGCTGCGCCATTCTTGCCGCGACTGCCGCAGGTCTTGTCGGCGGATTGCGGATCAATACGACGCCCAGCGAGCCGCTCGGGATCTGGCGCGTCGTGTCGCTCGATCGTTCCGTTCAGGCAGGCGATATCGTGTTCGTCTGCCCACCGCCCACGCCGCAGATCCTTGAGGGCAAAGCCAGAGGTTACCTGCGCTCCGGACTATGCCCGGGCGGTTTTGGACCGCTAATCAAGACGGTGGCCGCGGTCGGTGGCCAGCGGGTCGACATCGCCGCTGAAGTGATCGTCGATGGACGACCAATCGAACAGTCGCGCCTCGTCGGCCGAGATGGTCGAGGGCGACTCCTTCGGCCCTATCGAGGCGGGACCGTCCCGGCTGGCGAGGTCTTTCTTCACTCAGCCTTCGTCGGGTCGTGGGACTCCCGATATTTCGGGCCAGTCCCGGTATCCGGCGTCCTTGGCCTCGCAAAGCAGGTGCTCACCTATGCGCCGTGACTGGCTGTTCCCGTTCATCCTCGTGGTAGCTTCCGCTACGTCAGGTTATCTCGGCTGGAGTGGTTATGCCCTGGCCCTGCCTGCGGCGATTGCCTTCCCTGCACTCTGGTCGCTGGCGCGCAGTCGCAGGACCGCAGGCCTCGTCTCGGCCGCTTATTTTCTGGCGGCGTCACGAGGACTGCCTCAAGGCGTCGCCACCTTCTACCAATCCGACATTTGGCCGGGATTGCTCTTGTGGTTGGTCGCATCAGGCGGCTTCGTCTTCGTTCACGCCATGCTTTGGTCGCCCCGTTCTGATCGCTGGAGAGCCCTACGCTACGTGATCGCGATGATCCTCATGGCCCTCCCGCCGTTCGGGATTGTCGGATGGGCGCATCCGATCACAGCGGCCGGCATTCTCGTTCCAGGATGGGGTTGGATCGGGCTTGCGGCAGTGGCAGCCGGTCTCGCAATCATGACGACACGCTATCGACCGGCTGCAGCCATGGCCCTCGTAGGCTTCTGGCTCTGGTCCGCCGCATTCTGGACCGCTCCGGAAATAGGGCTGGGTTGGCAGGGCGTCGACCTCCAGCTTGGCAAAAGTCTTGGTCGGGACAACAGTCTTGATCGACATCGTGACCTTGCTGCAATACTGCGCGATCAGCGCCGTCCAGCCACCACCTTCATGCTCTTGCCCGAAAGTGCTCTCGGGTTCTGGACGTCATCGGTCGAGCGCCTCTGGCGGCGGGAGCTTGCCGGTTCCGACGTTTCCCTAGTCGCGGGCGCGGCGGTGGTCGATCCAGAGGGCTACGACAACGTGCTGGTCCGCGTCTCGAAAGACGATAGCGAAGTCCTCTACCGTGAACGGATGCCCGTCCCAGGCTCGATGTGGCAGCCGTGGCTTCCCTTGCTTGGGAAGAGCGGCGGTGCACGGGCGAACTTCTTCGCCAATCCCGTCGTCACTGTCGGCGGACTCCGTGTCGTCCCGCTGATTTGCTACGAGCAACTCATCGTCTGGCCCGTCCTGCAGTCCATGCTTCACGATCCAGACCTCGTCGTCGTCGTCGGAAACGACTGGTGGACCAAAGGGACCGCAATGATCGGCATACAGCGCGCCAGCGCCGTGGCTTGGGCACGGCTGTTCGGCAAACCTCTCGTGATGTCCTTCAACACCTGATCTGGAGCAAGGACCATGGACGCTGCCCTCATTGCGAAATGCGCCGATCCAAGCCTTCCCCCCGCTATCGTCGAACAGTTCATTTCGGCCGTCGGTTCCGACGATCCACTCGCCGTCACCGTCAAGGCAGATGGTAGGCTGGTTCTCATCCCCAAACCTCGTTCGCCCGACGAGGCCATGGATGTGGTCAAAGACTATGTCGGTCATGCCATCGTACGGGTCGGCATCACCCAGTTCCCCGCGGGTGTTGGCGTCGACGACGCATCACAGCTTCAGCCAGACATGTTCGACGCCTGCGCGAATTTGCGAACAGGGACAGGCATATTTGCAAAGGTCGCCCGGATCGTCACCAAATGGTACGGCCGCCCCACGAACAAGGAGCTTCTTCCGCAGTTGGTCGACGATACGATCTACGCTTGGAAGACGGGCAGTTTCGAGGGCGACAACGTGTTCCGTGCCCACGATCCTGGTGGCCCGACTTTCTTTGGTACACGTTCAGAAAAGCCTGCTGAAGGTGCGGATCCCGTGGCGCCTCCCGCGGAAAGTGAAGATTCCTCACAAATGGCCGAGCCGGATAAGGCTACGGAGGCAGGAATGAGGATCGATCTTTCGAGGATCGGCGGGCAAAAATAACGAGCGCTGCGCATGGGTCAGCGTCAGGGCGAAACCGGAGAGGTGAGCGCTGGCGTTTCGCCTCGCGGAAGGAAGAAGCCTTTGATACATGCGTCATGGCGAACGGCGATCTGCGTGTGGGTACGTTCGTGAAAGCGAGCGCCATCGTAGATCTCATTACCTTCGGGAAACAGCCCTCGAACGGTGTCGAATGCCGGAAGTGCGGCTTCCTTCGCGATCTCGTGGACGTAATTGATAACGGCGCAATCCAGCTTCCGAACCAGTTTGTCGGAATTCTTGTCACCCTTGGCATCGGAATTCACCGGCATTTTGCCGCCGGTGGCTTCAATCTGGCTTTTCAGCATGAGATAGCTGGTCTGGATCAGGGGGACGTACTTCCGGGTGATCAGGTCCAGACAGTTGCCGAGATCGATAATTGCGCCGAGCACGAAGGGCTCTTTATAAGCGCCGGATTCAGCTTTCAGCGTCGCCCATTCGATCGCTCGCTCGGGGTCGTTTTCCCAAAAGTAGATTCCAGAACCGAGCCAGTCATACGCCTTTTCGCTCGGAAGAAGGGGCGATGCGCCCGTTAGCGCAGCCATACCCACGGCCTTGTCACAGCCGTGGTAGCCGAGAGCGTATGCAGGATAATTGGAACTCAAGCGGCAGCCGCTTCCTCAGTGTCGTCGTCGCGCGCATATTCTGGGGCAAGTTTGCCATCAGCAGACACAATGCCGGCGTCCATCAGATGACGGCGTGCATCGTCTGGCGACTTGGCGGCGTCTTCAGCCCGCTTTTCCATGAGCGCGATGAGCGCCTCCAGCTGGATGTCTGTCATCGTCGAGGCCCTCCTGAACCAACTTCTTGTAGTTTATTACATGGATTCCTGCATAAGAGCAAACTTGGACGGGGCGTGGCGCCAAGCACTAGTTTGTAACGCGGACACGCTGCAAACGTTCATTTTCGATTGCTGGGTACTCGGCCAACTCAAGACAGGAACCGTTTCAAGCTCAAACCGGCATACAAAATGTATGGCAGCTTCCCGAGGGAATAGTGGCCGCAATTTAGTTTCAGGATCTGCGGTCGGCCGCCGGCGTTTTTCAAACTGCGTACCAGGTTTTCCGATAGCTCCGGCATCACAACCGTGTCTCTCTTAGCCAGTACCACCTGGAGATGGAGATCCGGCCGCGCCAAACGATGCGCATAGTTTTCGAGATTGAGTGGTCCCCATGCTCTTCTGAGATCGGCCAGCTCGATTTCTGACTCGAGGCTGCTCCGGATGGATCGAGTCGCACGACCAGTCCACACCATGTCCGCAAGGCTTCCACCCGTAAGGAAAAGCGAAGCCTTCGAAACGTTCGGATCATGTGAGGCAATCATTCCTGCGACCCAGGAACCGAGGCTCATGCCGAGAACCGAGATTTCCCGATAGCCCTCGCTCTTCAGCCAGCGGATGAGTTTTCTTCCATCACATACGGCCTGCTTTACGGCTTGAATCGTTCGACCAAGGTTGGCGCTCAGCATGAAATCCGCGTGCAATGAACCAGGACGGCTACGCTCGAAGTGATAAGGCATTGCGATCTCGACGACTGTGATGCCGCGCCGTGACAAAAAGCTGGCAATTTGAGCGTTTCGAGCCCGTGCGTTCCAATGGTGAAAAATCACCAGTGCCTTGTCGAGGGATCCACTTTTGGTGATTTTCGCCCAGACGATATTGTTCTCTGCGACATCGGTGGAAATGTCCGATGGGAATTTAACCCAATGCTCTCGCACTTCGAATCGTTGATCGCCGCCGTTTTGCTCATCAAAAAACGTTGGGTCAGTCGAAGCTTCATCTGCGCGGGCACAAAATTCGCGGATACTGTCGATTTTCTCACCTGGAAAGGCACGGTCTGCATCAAGGATGAAACTCGTCGTTTCCTTCCCGTCCTCACCGCGTCGCGCCCGCTGTTCATCCCACCGATCAAGCCAGCTAAGATACAATTTGTTTGCTTCCTATTTCGCTGGATCTCCGACCACCAAGGCCAGGATCAATCAGGCTGAATACCGCGACCAGCACACCGATGCCCAGAACGATCGAGAATCCCACGAATGCATCTACCAGCAGGTAGCTGGCAAACAGCAATGTCACGACTGCCGACATCTTCCAGAGCGGCACATGAAATCGCTTGCCGATACCTCGCAGGCAGATCGAACCGTAGACAAAGACAACGATGGTCGAAAGTGCAACGAGCAGGCTGCTGTAATGGGTAGGCATCCGATAGTGGAAACCATTGCTGACACCATCACGTCCCGCCAGCGCTGAAGACATATCCCCGATCAACCAGTTGAGGATGTTTTTGGCGTTCGATGTGAGATAGGAGCTCTGAGCCTTCATGCACAACGCGACCAGAAGGCCTAGAATTGTGCAACGAAATATCCCACGCATTAATCTCAAGCAAAGCTCATAGACTTCGCCTTGAGATCCAACCTGCCGAAGGATCTTTGCTTCCAGGTCAATTTTCCTGAGATCATGGATCATCGTGTGGAGCAAAATGAGCCCGGCAAAAAATAGATAAAAGCAGAGGCACATATAGAGGTAAGCGAGGGCAGTGAACGCGATCGACACCGGGACCGAAATAACCTCCGGTCGCACAATTGCCAGCGTGCCCCAGCTTGTCGCATAGTCTGCTCCGCCTTCCAGCAATGGGATCAGGCAAACGCCAATCCATTGAAGAACACCGGCGAACAACACACAGATCACGAACACTGCCCAATATGAAAAGGAGGACCCCTCCACATTGCGTGCCCAGTCATCGTCGCTTGTCGTCGTCTCGCTCCACGCCCACAGCTTCACGCGGCCTTCCTTTGTCCAAAAAGCGAGTAGCTCTGTGACAAGTGCGAAAAACAGCGGCAACAGCACCATGAAAAGGAAGGTCCAATTCGGCGCCCAGAGAAATCCAACCTCTTTCGCAACGTTATCCGCGCGGAGGTAAATCGCGCTGTGGATCCCCACAATATAGGACAGAAAGCCGAGAGCGGAGGCGCCTGCAAACACAGACGCGGGCAAGTTCAGCGGCGAGCCGCCGCTAAAAAGGGTCTCCGATTTTCGCGCTAGGCTGAAGCGCTGCTTCTTCCGATCGCCTTCGGATTCGGCATCGGCAAAGGCATCGGGTGTAAGCTCGACCAGTGACGACTGCTCGTCGTCAACCGTGGGGTCTGTCGGCACATCTGGACGCTCTGGTGTGCGGTGGTCTGTCTTCTTTGCTTCCCGTCTCTTGGCCTGCAGCCGCGCCTGAGCGGCACTTAGCTCGACCTGCCATGCGGCCGTGGCTTCCGGATCATCGCACCCAAAAACCCTCGCGAGCCAGCGAATGTTCGCCGCGCTAATTCCCCTGTCGTTTTCCTGAAACCAAAGCTGCACTGTCCTCAGATCAACCCCAGCGCGGTTCGAATCGATCTGTGAGATCGCCTCGGCAAGCAGCTCGGGCGTCCACGGGCCCGCGGGAAATCCGTCTTCACCGAGTGCTCTGCCCGCGCCAGCCGCAGCCAGTTTCTTGAACAATTCCTTCCAATCGCTGCCGTCATTTGGCGGCGGCAGAAATAATTTTCCATTCTGAAACAATCGGTTACCAGTTCTGATTTCGTTTCGTTTCGCTGCACTTCATATTACATCGTGCCAAATCACTCAATCACCCCTTATCGAATTCAGGTTGGATAAATTTCGCGCAAACGCAAAGCGAGTGGTCGACATGACCGAATGAATGAATCAACCTCAGGCTGAGTTGGTGTGCGCGCGTTGCGCTCGTTAAGTTGGCAGAGAAGGTCGGGCAGGAGCAGCACTGAATGGAGGGGATTGGATGAACCAACTTGTCGCGGGGCTTTTAGAAATCAGCGCTGTCGCGCATGACGATGCAACGCTGAGAGCCGCCCTGGCGGATTTGGCAGAAGGGTTCGAATTTTCCGGCTACGACTATGCCAAAATGCTGCCGGGCGACTTTTACGTGATATCGAACCTCCATCCCGATTGGCTGAAACGAAGTCGAAAGTTGGACCTGGACCGACGACATCCGATTATGAAGCGTGCCCAACAATCACGCCGCGCCTTTATCTGGTCTGATAACCCCCAAACGGGAACGCAGCTGGAGGAAGACCAGGCTTTCTATGAAACTGCAGCGCAGTTCGGGATCCGTTCAGGCATCACCATTCCAATCGCTATTTCCAGCGGCGCCATCTCAGTCCTCAGCTTCGTCTCTCCAAAGTCCGTTCTGACCGCGGAGGTCGAAATCGATCCGATCGCCGCATCCTCTGCGGTTGGGCAGCTACATGCCCGCATTGAGCAGCTAAAGATAACTCCTTCAATCCAGGAACCGTTTTACCTCTCTCCGAAGGAGGGGACCTACACGCGATGGCTTTCACTCGGCAAAACGGTGGAAGACACGGCCGATATTGAGCAGGTTAAATATAATACCGTCCGCATTGCGCTCGCCGAAGCAAGACGGCGGTACGACCTGTGCAACAACACGCAGCTCGTGGCTCTGGCAATTCGACGTGGCCTGATTTGATCAGACTTTCGGCGTTCGACCAAGGATGTTGAGAAGTGTTGTGAGCGCAGACATTTGCGCATGCATTTCGATCGTTGCTTCCAGATAGGCTAGGTGAGCGTCACTAGGCTTGTTCTCGTCGTCTCGGTCACCGGCATGGGCGACCTGGAACATTCTTTCGGCGCGGTCGACAAGCTTGCGATGTTTCTTGATCGCGCCGACCGTCAGGATTTCGACAACTTGCTGGGACTCGTTGGAGAGCAATCCGATGATTGGCCGCAGGTCGATGTCCGTGGCAGTGTCATTTCTCTCGTAACCCATAAGATCTCCCAACGCCCACGCTCAGCCTGCGGTGTACGCCTAGTTTGCTCGACTGAGAATCGAGCAACGCAGTGCGTACAGCCTTGGGAGTTATTTTAGCGATTGGCTGGGGACTCATCCACTGCAGTTTTGCAGCGATTTTTTATTTGGTCGACGGAGCCGGTATCCGTCGCCTGCACGTCACCTTCCATCGTGCTCATATCTCAGTTGCTGTAATTACCCGGGAAAATGATGTCCTGATCGACTAGGATATTGAATCGGAAGCCGGGTCGGATCTTGATTGTCGGTTGGACATTGAGGTTCTTCGAAATGGTCTGTTCCGCAACACGCCCAAAGGTCTCCGCAAAATTCCTGCGGGCGGCGTCGGAGGCCGTGTCTTGTGTGGCAAGAGTCGAGCTTTGAGGCATCGACATGTCGATCCCTGTCCCGATAAGCGCGACAAGCGCAGCCGAGCCGAAGGTCCGGAGATAGTGGTTGTCGACCTTGTCGCTGAAACCGCCATAACCTTCCGAGTCGGTCCCGGCCATACCGCCGATCTGCAGAGTCGATCCATTCGGGAAGATGATATCGGTCCAGACCACGAGCACGCGGTTTTGGCCGAATGAGACCTTGCTGTCGTAACGGCCAAGGAGCTTCGTCCCCTGCGGCACCAGCGTGTAATGGCCGGTCGCGCTATCATAGACGGTCTGGCTAGCCTGGGCAGTGATGCGGCCTGGCAAGTCGGAATTGATGCCGGTGATCAGTGTCGCGGGGATCACCGATCCACGTTTCAGTTCGTAGCGTGACTGCTGAGGCACGACCTGATTGGGCAGGTAGCCGAGATCCTTGATGTCCGCGTTGAAGAAATCTTCCTTGGACCCTTGTCCGTTCTGATCGACCTGACCCGCTGCGCCGGCTCTCAAAGCTGCTGCATAGAGATCCTGCGAGCCGTTTGGCGCGGAATTCGATTGACGCGATGCGGCAGACGCAGTGCCTGGCGCTTGTGCGGCGACATCGTTGATGTCGACTTTCAGCGGCGAGTCGAGGGCCGCGCCCCTTGCCTGAAGGCGTGCCATGCGTTGGCGCTGCTGTTCACGAAAGATCTGTTCGCGCTGTTCACGAAGCATCCGAGCATTCCACTCCTCGTCCGACTCCATGCGAGACCTGCGCGGCTCACGCAGTTCGACCTTCGGTTCGACTTCCACCGGACGGGCATTGGTCTGCTGCTGGGGGACCGGGCTCGGCTGAAATACCGGCCGCTGTTGTTCCTCCCGGTCGCCGATAATTCCATCTTTAACACCCCGCTTCAGCTGATCGGCGAAGGTCGAAGCCGGCGTGCCAGAACCGCTCTCGTTCGGGTCGTGCTGCCCAAACCTCAGCCCACGTGAGGAGAGGCCGTAAACGAGAACGGCGAGGAACAGAACCAGGATCCCGATGCCGAAGAACAGGGGCACGCGATTGAGGCGCTTCATCCCTTTCTCGTCAGCAGACTGATTTGACGTTCCCAGTTGCAGCGATTGGACCATAGTCGTCTCCGCCTGTCAGTTTCGCTTCATGAGGGAAAGGGGGCTTGCCGGCGTCGCCACGCCATTGGTGACCGAATAAGCTCGGCCGAGCTCCATCGTGTCAGTCGAAAGGCGTGCCAGCACCTGTCCGTCGGCGGCGAGGATCGAATAGGCTAGCTCGACGGGCTTTGAAACATCCTTCGCGTTTGCGCTCTTGTCATCGGTGACCATCGCAAAGCCCCAACCTTTCAAAGCGGCCTCGAGCGCGACGGCGAATTCGGATGTATCCTTGTGCAGTTTGATGGGGGGGGTCGTCGATCCAGCTTGCTCGGCAAAGCGCGCTGCCATGTCGCCGGCGATGGCGCCGGCGGCGGGCCCGGAGACGTCAGCGGGTGCTGCACTGGTGGACAGTCCGTCGGTTGCGGTCTGGCATCCGGCGAGGCTTAGGATGAAGACAATCGGGAGGAAACGTTGAAACAGCATGGATCACCCTCCCCGCCGGATCGTGATCTTCTGCTGCCTCCAGCCAACCCCGGAAATCAGGATCGCCTTGTCGATATTGTAGTCGACGATCATCATGTCGTTTTTCATCCGGTAATTGACGATGCGGTTCTGTCCTCCTGACACGACGAAGAGAACTGGCGCGTCCTGGCCGGAGATCGCGCGGGGAAACTGGATGTAGGTCTTCTGACCATCGGAATAGACCCGCTTCGGCCGCCATGGGGCGCTTCCGCTCAACGAATAGGAGAAGGCAAGCTGTTCCGGAGCCACTCCGCCGTCTGGTCCGGTCATCGCCTGGATGCGCGCATTGATATCGGAGAGTTTCGTGGCGGCATCTTCGGGATATTCGAACCCGATGCGGGCCATGTATTGTGTCGGATGCGATTTCAGCTGGATATGATAAGTGCGGCGTGAGGTCGTCACCACCATGGAAGTGACAAGCCCTGGCTCGGACGGCTTGACGATCAGGTGGATCGCCTGACCACCGGCGGCGCCCGACGTTGCTGGCTCCACCTTCCAGCGAACCGTATCGCCGACCAGGACATCGCGGACGATTTCGCCACCCTGCAGCTCGATATCGCAGACCTGTAAGGGGGAGCAGACGACAGACGGCTGTGTCTCACCGAAGAGAAAGATCACCTTGCCGTCTGGTCCCCGTGTCACCAGTCCGGCCTGTCCCCGCCATTTGCCGGAAAGGCTTGTCCCCTTCGCCTCATTGCCCGTCAGACTTTGAGCAATAGTCGTCGTTGAAACTGCGGCTGATACGGCAAGCGCCAGCATGCAGCGAAGAGCGACGCGTTTGTGTTTGATCCTCATTGCAGATCCCTGCCCTTAAAGTTGCGCGGTCCAGTCGAAATCGGTCACATAGACACCGATCGGATTGAGCCGGATTGTTGCTTCGTCCTGTGGTGATGTGATCGACACGGTCGCGATGCCCCGGAAGCGTCGGGTCGCGACCTCCTTGCCTTTCCGATCGCGCTCGTACTCGGTCCAGTCGATCTGATAGGTCTGGTTCGAAAGCGCGACGATGTTGTTCACCTCGATCGCGACAGTCGCGTTGACCGCTTTTTCGAACGGCGAGTTGCCGCGGAACCAGGCGTTGACCTTTTGCGTCGAGGCATCGCTTGTTCGCAGCAGGGCATAGGTCCGGTCGATATACTGCTTCTGGACGACCGCATCTGGTGTGATCGAACGAAAGCTGGTCACGAAATTCCCAAGGGTCGCGCGAACGACCCGCGTATCCGCATATTCGATCTGCTGCGGGAAGCCGCCGGAAACCGTGTTCCCCAGCTTGTCGACCTCGACGATGTAAGGGACGAGTTTGACCTGCGTGCTCAGATAAAGCGCGTAACCGAAGCCGATGACGGCCATTCCCAGGCTCAAAATGCCGACGGCCCGCCAGGCGGAAGCCGCCTTGACGTAGGAGCCGTAGCGTTCTGACCATTCCTGCCGTGCGGCAAGGTACGGGTTCTCAGGTGCGGGATGCCCTGCCATTTGTGTGATCCTGTCCGTGAATTATGGTTTGTCCGGTCTTTCCGGAGGGGGCGTCGGAGTTGACGGATTGCCTCTTGCCTGGTCGAGCTTCGCGTTGGCCAGGCCGAGAAGGGAGCCGGCATAAGCGCCGGGTGATCCGATTGCCTTCTCCTTGGCGGCGGATCCGGCAGCCATGGCACCGGAACTGAAACTCGCGCCCATGCCCCGGAGTACTGAACCTGCGGCCGATGATCCACCGGCGCGCGCTGCCTGCGCGGCGGCAAAACCAGCGCCGACGGCGCCAGCTCCGAGAAACGCGCCGCCCGCTGCGAACGAGGCCGCCTGTCCGCCGTGGCGGATTGTCTCCATGCCGCCGGAGACGGAGGCTCCTTGCACGACGCCCTGGATGATGCTCGGAACGTACATCGCGATGATGAAGACGACCACGGAGATGCCAGCAATCGCGAGTGTGGTGATGAACTGGTCGCTTTCGGCTGTCGGAGCCTGCGCGAGCCCAAGCAGGACGTTAGAGCCGATCTTGGCGATCATGACCAAGGCCATCAGCTTCATCCCAACGCCGAAGGCATAAACGAGATAGCGGATCGCAAAGTCTTTGGTGAAGGATGAGCCGCCGAGCCCGAGCATGATCATGCCTGCCAGCAGGCCGACATACATCTCGACCATGACCGAGACGAAGATTGCCGCAACGAGTGAGAAGCAGATGACGACGATGCCCATAGCAAGCACTGCGGCGATCGCTAGGGCATTGTCCTCAAAGACGCCGAACTTCGCCTGTTCTGACATCTGAGACGCAACGCGAATGCCGGCGTCGAAGACTTCGGCCGGAGACGCAGAGCCGCCACCGGCGCCGATCTGGAACAGGCTATCGACGACGGCCTTGGCAAAAGTCGGGCCCTGTGTGAGTGCAAAGGCGAAAAAGCCAATGAACATGATGCGTCGGACGAGCTCGGCAAACCAGCTGTCGAGCGACGCTGCCTGGATCGCGAGCCACACGGCGGCAATGCCAACCTCGATACCTGCGAGGATCCAGAACAGCGATTTAGCCGCATCCATGACGGTGGTTTCCCACCCTTTGGCGGCCGTCGAGACCTGATTTTCCAACTCCGTAAGAACTTGGCCTTGTTGGGCGAGAGCCGGTGCTGCCAAAGCGAGGAAGGCGATACCCGCAACCAGGATGGTGCTTCTCCGACCGCGCTTTACCATCTCGGGCGCATCTCCTGGCCCTTTTCGATCGGCGGCAGCGCCTTGCCCGTGCCAAAGAACTTCTCGCGTGTTGCTCGTTGCTCTTCACTCATCTGCGGCGGGGCGGAGCTTTCTCCACGCACCAGAACGACTGTGGTGACCGCAGCAATCCCTGCGATCACAATGCACACGACGGCGATCAGTACGGGGCGGGTCACCAGCGAGGCTCCATCTTCTGTCCGGCGGGAATGGATTGGACGTTCGCGTTGAAGAATTTCTCGCGACGCGCCTGTGCCAGATCCTTGTCCGTCTGTTCGCTCTGCAGCCAGGTCCCCATCATCGTCGTCTGCTGGGAGACAATTCCGCGGAGCTTCTGCATCTGGGCGACTTGCTGAGCGGCGATCTGGTGGCCGACCTGAAGTGCCTTCATCTGGCCGTCCGCCGATTGCGACATTGATCGCAGTTGGCCCATCGTATCCTCTTCGCTGTCGAACTGATCGGCGGTGAGGCTTGCGGCCTTGAGCGTGCTGGAAATCGTGTCGCGGTTCGTGTTCGACCACGTCTGATAGGTGGACGAGAAGCTCTCGGCGTTCGGCAGGCTTGTCTTCAGGTCCGCATAGCTTTTGAAGCGTTGTTTCAAAAGATCGTCGGCGTTACCCATGGAGAAGGCGATGCCCTGACCCTGATTGACGATATCGCGCAGCTGGTTCAGGTCACCTTCGACCTGGCCCCAGATATGGTTCGGAAGCTGGGCCGTATTCTGCAGCATGTTTTGATAGATATTGAGCTGGTTTTGGATCTGCTCGGCAAGCTGGGTAATCTGGGTGATCTGATTGGTGATCTGCTCACTCGATTGCCCGACCAAAGATATCAGCTCGCCGTTGTTCAAGAGCTGCGTCATTTCGGTCGCGCCAGTTACTGCGCCTCCTGCATAGGAGACAGTGGGCGTAGCGGTAAGGCCGGCGGCGACCAATATAGCCACCAACGATTTGCCGAGCTTCAAAAACTGGACTGCTTCACTCATAGCGGTTGATCCCCCTTTCGATGAGCCACTGACCCGGCCATTCGTGGCCGTGGGTCGATGAGAGCGCCCTGATGCGGGCGAGATCGGCTTTGCCAGAGGCGCCGACAAAGGAGAGCGTAACCGGACCGAGAGACATGTCGAAAAGCCTGCGGCCGTCAGGCGAGGTCACGTAATATTCGCGTTTCGGGATGGCGTTCGCAACAATCTCGATCTGCCGCTCGTTGAAGCCGATCCGCTCGTAGAATTCGCGGGTGCCGGATTCCCGGGCTGCGCCGTTCGGAAGGCAAATCTTGGTGGGGCAAGATTCCTTCAGGACGTCGATAATGCCGGAGCGCTCAGCGTCGGAGATCGACTGCGTCGCGAGGATGACGGCGCAGTTCGCCTTGCGCAGCACCTTGAGCCATTCCCGGATCTTGTCGCGGAACACAGGATGGCCCAGCATCAGCCATGCTTCGTCCAGAACGATGAGGCTCGGTGAACCATCGAGCCGCTTCTCTATGCGTCTGAAGAGATAGGTTAGAACGGGAACGAGATTACGCTCGCCCATATTCATCAGCTGCTCGATCTCGAAGCACTGGAAGCGCCCAAGCGTTAGGCCATCCTCTTCCGCATCGAGGAGCTGACCCATCGGGCCGTCTACCGTGTAGTGGTGGAGCGCATCCTTGATCTCCCGCATCTGGACGCCGCTGACGAAATCCGACAGCGAGCGACCGGGCGCCGACGCCATCAACCCTATCTGCCTCGAAATCGCGTTTCGATGGTCCGGCGCAATCGTGACCCCTTGAAGCGAAACGAGGGTTTCAATCCACTCGGAGGCCCACGCCCGATGAGCGTCGGTCGAAAGCTCTGACAATGGGCAAAAGGCAAGACTGGCCCCCTCCCCGTTCTCGCCACCGATCTCGTAGTGATCACCGCCGACACCGAGCGTCAGCGGCAGCATCGAATTGCCTTTGTCGAATGCGAAAACCTGCGCCTTCTCGTAGCGGCAGAATTGCGCAGCGATCAGAGCGAGGAGCGTGGATTTGCCGGAACCGGTCGGACCGAAAATCAGGGTATGGCCGACATCGTCGACATGCAGGTTCAGTCGGAAGGGAGTCGAGCCGGACGCCACCTGCATGAGCGGCGGCGCATCGGGGGGATAGAAAGGACATGGCGCGGATGGCTGACCCGACCAGACCGAGTTGAGCGGAACAAGGTCGGCAAGATTGCGCGTGTTGATCAACGGTTCGCGGATGTTGCAATACCAGTTGCCCGGCAGGCTGCCGAGAAAGGCATCGGTCGCGTTCAGCGTCTCGATGCGGGCTCCGAAGCCTTCCGCCTGGATGAGGCGACGGACCGTTTCCGCCTTGTCCTGCAGTGCAGATCGGTTTTCGTCGAAGAGAATGATGACCGGGGTGTAATAGCCATAGGCCACCAATTGAGATGAGGCTTCGGCGATCGCATCCTCAGTTTCGGCGACCATCGCCATCGCATCCTGATCGATCGAGCGGGATTGTGTCTGGAACAGCTGATCGAAAAACGGCCGTACTTTCTGCTGCCACTTCTTGCGGGTCCGCTCGAGGCGCTGCTTGGCTTCCTCCGCATCCAGGAAGATGAAACGCGATGACCATCGATATGTCAGTGGCATTAGGTTCAGGCTATTCAAGATCCCCGGCCAGCTCTCGGCCGGAAGCCCATCGATCGCGATTGCGCCGAGAAACCGGCTCTCGACCCGCGGCGTCAGTCCATGCTCCAGCTCCGCCGTAGCGAGCCAGTCCAAGTACATGGGGATTTCTGGCAGGCGGACGGGGTGGTTCTCGCCGGTGATCGCAAACCGAATGAATTGGAAAAGATCGTCGTAGCGTGCAACGCGTGCACCTTCGCGCTCGGGAACCTCCCGGGTTTGCATCCGCTGCACGGAAAGGATGTTGCCGAGATATTGCTCGATTTCACGGATCGAGCGGCGAAATGCATCAAGAGCGGTATTGGCATATTTCGCCGAGCGGCTTTCCGTGTCCGAGTAAATGTATCGGGTCAGTCCCGATCGGCGCCGCTCTGGCGGCCGATAGGTCAGAATGAGCGCATGACGGCTTTCGAAGTGCCCGCGCTCCTGTCCAAAATGCCTGCGGCGCTCGTCGTCGATAAGCAGCGTCACGGTGTCGGGAAAGTGGCTTCGTTCAGCAGACGGGTATTCCGTCGTCGGCACGCGCACGGCCTCGACCTGGATCATCCAGCCGGTACCAAGTCGCGAGAGGACCGAGTTGATCTGACGGGAAAGCTCGTTGCGCTCGAAATCCGTAGCGCTTTCGGAATCAGGACCGGCAAAATACCACCCGGCCATCAGACTGCCGTCCTTCAGCAGGAGGATGCCGTTATCGACAAGGCCCGCATAAGGAACGAGGTCGGCGAATGATGGACCAGTCGATCGAAATGTTCGTAAAGCGACCATCGCGAGATCCTCAGTATTGGCGCCAGGGCGCGGAGGTCGAGAGGTAATGCGCCCGATACCGCATATGACGCGCATAGACTTTGCGCATCATGGGGTCCGATTTCGCCATCATGCGGAGCGCGCCGACGACCACGATCCAGATCGCGATGCCGAACAGGGCCGAATAGACGGTCAACACCACGAAGATGAGAATGATCGCCGCGAGCCCGGTCAGAAGCACGAGCTCTCGATCCGCTCCCATCAAGAGGTTCGGCCGCGACAAAGCGCGGTGGATCCGGTTGCGATGAAGCCCTGTGCCGGCGTCAGCCATGACGCCCCTCCCCTCCCCCGACCCGATTTGCATTCGGGACCGCGGTTTGCTCGGCGACAAACGAGCCACCGATAGAAGCGCCGGTCGAGCCGAAAAGGCCGACGATCGTTGTCGCGCCGAGCAGGATCCCTGCGACCAGCACCACATACATCAATCGCCGCGCGAAATCGTTGAGCTCGCCGCCGAAGATCAGCATGCCGCCGGCAATCGCGACAGCCGCCAACGCAATATAGCCAGCAACCGGTCCCGTGATTGATTGCTGGATCTGCTCCAGCGGGCCTTCCCAAGGGAGGCTTCCGCCTGAGCCTGCGAGTGCGGGGCCGGCAAGAGAGACGCAAATCAATGCGCCGATAGTTCCCAAACGGAGAAAGCGATTATGCAGCATGACTGTCCTCATCGATCTGCGGATAGTGTTCTGTGTGGTAGCGCGAGCCGTTGAACCCCTCCACATGGAGGACCTCCCTCACCCGGCGGCCCCGCCCGGCGCGCTCGATCGAGACGACGAGATCGACCGCCTCGCCAATTACGGCTTGCATTGGCTGCTGGCTGGCTTCCGACGTCAGTTGCTCGAGGCGGCGAAGCGCCGACATGGCTGAATTGGAATGGATCGTCGTGACGCCGCCGGGGTGTCCTGTGTTCCAGGCTTTCAGGAGCGTCAGTGCGGCGCCGTCGCGCACCTCGCCAACGATGATGCGGTCGGGACGCAGGCGCATCGTGCTCTTGAGAAGTCGGGCCATGTCGACCGCGTCGCTCGTGTGGAGGCAGACGGCATTTTCCGCGGCGCATTGGATTTCGGACGTGTCCTCGAGGATCACCATCCTGTCTTCCGGCGCGGCGGAAACGATTTCGGCGATGACCGCGTTCGCGAGTGTTGTCTTACCTGAGCCCGTGCCGCCAGCGATGACGATGTTCAGCCGGTTGGTGATGGCGCTGCGGATGATGGAAGCCTGGGCTTCCGTCATGATGTTCGCGGCCACATAGTCGTCGAGTGGAATGAGCCGTGAAGCGCGCCTGCGGATCGTAAACGTTGGCGAGTTGACGACGGGAGGCAGAAGGCCTTCGAAGCGGTGGCCGCCAATCGGTAGTTCGCCGGAGACGATTGGTCGATCTCCGTCGGCTTCGGATTGGAGAGCGTGCGCTACCGATCCGATGACAGTCTCGGCTGCGGTCGCCTGCATTTCACCAGCTGGCGCAACGCCGTGACCCAAGCGTTCTATGAACAGCTTGCCATCTGGATTGAGCATGATCTCGACGACTGTCGGGTCTTCAAGGGCAACGCAAAGGCGCTCGCCAAGTGCGTCCTGGAGTTTGCGGACAAGGCGGGAGTGCGACTGAAGCATGGGGAAGATCGTCTCCTCGGTTGAGTGCGTGAGGAGACAGACCCCGGTGGCCGCGCGAAGTCCATGTGCAAATTTGCACCTCGCGAGTCGCGGGTGATTCCGTCAGGGTCGCGTCGATTCGGTGGCGGGCCAGCAAGTTCCGCTATTGGAGCAGAATATGAATCACAGGAAATGTCGGCAGGGAGAATGCATCATAAGATGGATAAATCGCTGGAATCTAAGGATTAGTTGTGGTGGCGCTCGAATGTTCGTTTCGCGTTAAGGCTTTGTTAACTTTAAAAATCTTGCAAAACGCGCTGGAATGAGTTGTCCTATCCACGGCAAAAAGATGTATTTACGAAATTTACCGTGTGTACGAGAGGACGTCGTGGAGAATCCCGCTCAGCTTCAGAAGGCTATTCATAAACTGATAGCGGCGCACGCGCGAGATCTCTCGGGCGCGCTTCACGAGCATCGCGTGAAACTCTATCCACCCGAAGCTCGAAAGACGCTTCGGTCGTTTTCATCGACAGAGGCTGCGAAGCTCATAGGTGTCAACGATGGCTACCTTCGCCACCTCTCGATCGAGGGCAAGGGGCCGCAGCCTGAGATCGGAAATAACAATCGCCGTTCGTATTCAGTCGAGACTATTCAGGCGCTCCGCGAGTATCTCGACGAGAATGGCAAGGGTGACCGTCGCTACTCACCGCGTCGCAGTGGTCGTGAGCACTTGCAGGTTATAACCGCGGTAAACTTCAAGGGAGGCAGCGGTAAAACCACGACGGCTGCTCATCTAGCTCAGTATCTTGCGCTCAATGGATATCGGGTTCTTGCGATTGATCTTGATCCGCAGGCCAGTATGTCCGCGTTGCACGGATTCCAGCCTGAGTTTGACGTCGGGGACAACGAGACGCTGTACGGCGCCGTTCGTTACGATGAAGAGCGTCGCCCGCTGAAGGACGTAATCAAGAAAACCTACTTTGCGAACCTTGATCTCGTTCCGGGCAATCTCGAGCTTATGGAATTCGAGCACGATACCGCCAAAGTACTCAGCTCTAGCGACCGCAAGAACATCTTCTTCACGCGAATGGACGACGCAATTGCGTCAGTGGCGGACGATTATGACGTTGTCGTCGTCGATTGCCCTCCCCAGCTCGGCTTTCTGACAATCTCCGCTCTGTGCGCCGCAACGGCCGTTCTTGTCACCGTCCACCCTCAGATGCTCGATGTGATGTCGATGTGCCAGTTTCTGTTGATGACCTCAGAGCTTTTGAGCGTCGTGGCGGATGCCGGCGGCAGCATGAACTACGATTGGATGCGTTATCTCGTTACGCGCTATGAGCCAGGGGACGGACCGCAAAACCAGATGGTGTCGTTTATGCGCACGATGTTTGGCGACCATGTCCTGAACCACCCGATGCTCAAGAGTACAGCCATTTCAGACGCGGGGATTACCAAGCAGACTCTTTATGAGGTGAGCCGCGACCAGTTCACGCGAGCAACATACGACCGAGCCATGGAATCGCTCGACAACGTGAACAGCGAAATCGAACAGCTCATTCAATCATCTTGGGGCCGCAAATAATGGCAGTAGAGATCCCACGAAACGCGACATTGACGGAGAAGTTGCCAGCCGGAAACTTTTCAAATTTTGCACTCTCTATGTCCACGCATCAGGCTTATCACGAGCGCCTCAAGGGAAAGCAAGATGGCTAGAAAACATCTCCTTTCAGATTTGAAAGCCCCTGCTTCATCAGCTACGGAGGTCGATGGAGCCAGGGCGGCCGACTTCCCTACCCCCCAATACGCGCCTCGAGGTGCAATCGGTGCAGTTTCTCGTTCGATTGAAGCCTTGAAGTCGCAGGGACTGAGCGAACTCGATCCCGAACTGATAGATGCGCCGTCCGTTACTGATCGACTTGATGAGGATGGGGCTCAGTTTGAGGAGTTTGCTCGCAACATCCGCGAGAATGGGCAGCAGGTTCCAATTCTTGTCCGCCCTCACCCGACCGTGGAAGGACGGTATCAGATCGCTTACGGCCGCAGACGATTGAGAGCGGTCAAAGCGGCCGGCCTCAAGGTAAAGGCCGCAATCAGAAATCTGACAGATGACGAGCTTGTACTGGCGCAAGGTCAGGAAAACAGTGCGCGTCAGGATCTGTCGTTTATCGAGCGGGCGCTCTATGCGGCCCAGCTCGAAGCGAGTGGGTACCAGCGCCCCGTCATCATGGCAGCGCTGGCTGTCGACAAGAGCAACCTTTCACGGTTGATTCAGGCTGCGACCCAATTGCCGGACGACATCATCCGGCTGATTGGTGCTGCCCCAAAGACGGGCCGTGATCGCTGGTATGAGCTCTCATCGCGATTGGCTGTAGGAGGGGCGGCAGAGAAGGCGCGTGCCCTTCTGTCGACCAGCGACGTCGGCTCCCTAGGTTCTGATGAGCGATTTGTCCGCGTTTTCGACGCAGTTGCACCAAAGAAACCTAAGAACGGAAAAGTTCAGGCAGATGTCTGGCAAGCCGACGATGGGGTCAAGGTTGCGAATTTCCGCCAGGACAGACGAACACTGACATTGATGATCGACAAGAAGGCAGCGCCGGAATTCGGTGAGTACCTGATGTCGGCTCTCCCAGAGATCTACGCTTCGTTCAAGAAGTCGAAGCAATAGATGAGTCGTAACGAAGAAAGGTGCCGATAGCGCAAAGAAAAAGCCCTCCGAAACGGTGTTCCAGAAGGCCTCTCTCAGTTTGGTCGCTTAGAGAATCGCATTTCCCGGAATCACAGTCAAGAGTCAACGCCACACCGGCGTAGCCTTTTCTTTGCCTTGTGAAAGGTGAAGGACATGGAAACGGGTTATATCACGACGCCCTTTGGGCGGCGGCCGATGACGCTTGCCCTGGTGAAGCGTCAGGTGAAGACCGAGCAGGCTGTAACAGCCGGTCCGGTGGATAAGTGGCGTGTGTTTCGCGACGTAAGCGACGCCCGCTCGCGCCTTGGCCTTCAAGATCGAGCCTTGGCCGTCTTGAATGCACTGTTAACATTCTTCCCAGTTGCCGAACTCAGCAACGAGAGGAACTTGGTCGTCTTCCCATCGAATGCTCAGCTATCAGCCCGCACAAATGGCATCGCTGGGACAACCCTGCGCAAGTGCCTCGGTTCGCTGGTGGAGGCCGGTGTAATCATCCGCAAGGATAGCCCTAACGGCAAGCGCTACGCTCGAAAAGGCGACGAAGGAAAAATCGAGGATGCGTACGGCTTCAGCCTCGCGCCGCTTCTTGCGCGCGCCAGCGAGTTTGCTGCCCTCGCCCAAGACGTGGCTACTGAACAGCGCCGCTTCCGCATCACGAAGGACCGCCTCACGATCGTTCGGCGAGATGTCCGCAAGCTGATCACTGTTGGGATGGAAGAGAACCTTGCGGGCGATTGGACTGCCGCGGAAACGTGCTTTGTCGAGATTGTAGGAAGGTTCGTTCGGCGCCCGACTCTACAGGATCTGATAGCGAGCCTCGACGAGATGAGCCTTCTTCACGAGGAAGTCTCCAGGATGCTGGAAATTAAAGAAGAAACCGCAAAAAACGATGGCAATGCCATCGCCGACGGATGCCACATACAGAATTCAAATACCGAATCCTGCAATGAACTTGAACCTCGCTTCGAAAAAAAGCAGGGCGAAAAGTCCGAGACAAACAAGCGGACAGAGCGGAAAGCCGAACCGGAGGCGTTCCCGTTGTCCATGGTGCTGCGTGCCTGCCCGGAGATTGCACCGTTTGGCCCAGGGGGATCTATCGGTAGCTGGCGCGAAATGATGTCAGCCGCGGTAACAGTTCGGTCCATGCTTGGTGTTAGCCCCTCGGCCTACGAGGAGGCGTGCGAAGTCATGGGGCAGGCCGGGGCGGCGATAGCGATAGCGTGCATCTACGAGCGTGGTGGGCACATCAACTCGGCGGGGGGATATCTTCGGGATCTGACCGCGAAAGCGCGGCGAGGGGAGTTTTCGCTTGGGCCGATGCTCTTTGCGCAGCTGAGGGCGAACTCGGTGCCGAACAACGCCACCGCGTGAATCGAACGAAATTGAGGTGTTTCAGGCTAAGCCACTGAAGATTATTGGTAAATTCTCAAAGTTTCCGGCCGGAAACTCGTACTGCCGATGTCTGAGCTTGCGGGCTGGTGCCGCTCTTCATGCCCTGGACATCTGAGCATTGGACGAATGGCCGATTTCAGGGCGGGGGAGGCGAAGGCGCCGTCAAACCCGCGTGTTGTATGGCACTTATATGCGACTTAATCCGCTGGCGAGAATTATTCGCACCTCTCGTTGCGATGACGTCGGTAACTAAGAGCCTGAAAACTCTTCGACTGTCACCGATTAACCCATTGAACGACTATGGGTTTCTCCATATCTTCCGCTCGGCATTTGGGTTGGGGACTTTGAAAGAATGGCTGCTGTAACATCTACGACGGTGGAGGTCGACGACGACGTCACCGGCCTCCAATGGGCGGTTAATGATTTCGAAGAATTGGCGAAATTGATTGCGGTCATCGCGCTTGGGCAGGCGCAGCATGCTGTGAGGATCATCGACGCCCTTGAACCTCATGGTCCTGCTCTGTCAGACGAGGAACTGTTCCGCGGAGCGCGGGGTCAAATGTTGATCCGGGGACAAACCGATGCGCAGAAAGAAGTCTCGCGCTACCATCGGGACGGCTTTTTGTTTGAATGCATTTCCTGGATTGTTGCCCGTCAGTCGAGCAGTTCCCGGACCTTCATGAAGGATCCGCACATTGCTTCCACGACGCAAGGTCTCGACGGCCTTGCGATCGAAATGGATCCGACTGAGCCGGTGATGGTTGGCGCAACTATCTTCGAGGACAAATGCACGGAAAATCCGCGGAAGAAGTTCAAGGGCGAGGTACTCGTGACCTTTGGGGAGCACCACGCCAGCAAACGAATGCGCGATTTGGTTGCCAACGCGGTGAGTTTGATCCGAGAAACTGGGCTTAACGGGACCGAAGCAACGAAGGCAGCCGCCAGGGTGCTCGACAAGAGCTTTCGGACCTATCGGGCGGCCCTGACCGTTGGAGCCGAGGTATCGACGGCCACGAGACGGAAGAAGCTCTTCAAGGGTTACAACGGTCTAGCCGATATCACCAAGGACCAGCGCATTGGAGCAACATTGATTGTCAGCGAGTTGCGCGGGTGGTTTCAGGAACTCGCTGAAGAAGTAATTAAAGAACTCAAGCAATTTGAAGCCGACCATGTTTGACATCCGCACATCGGAACTCTCTTCGAGCCGCGCCTAGTTTGCCCGAGCTCGATGCCCAACAAATCCCTCAGATGCTGACGCGGCACTATGCCGAGCTAGTCTCGGCAAGGCTCAAGGGGGAAAATGACGCCGCTTCAGAGAAGGAAACATGGTCGCTCGATCGTATCGCTGACGTTTATGAGATTGTCGCGTCCATTGAAGAGGATCCGGAACTACGCCGGGCTGCCGCCTTCGTAGCGGGTACAGCTCAGCAAATTATTGCACGGCGATCGTCTCCCGCTTTTGAGACCGAGCATACATCGCCGATCAGTCGCGATGGTGTTGATCCGGCGGTATCGGCAGCTGTGCTCTTCCTGGGAGCTGAACAATATGCTGACGCCTACGAGGCAGGAGCATCCATTCCCCGGAGTCGGGGACCTTTCGAAATCAGGATCCTCGGTGACCACATTCGCGATTTGGTCCAGGGTAGGCTGACCTCGATACTCACCCGCGCCAATCGCTGGCGCGTCGACGCGCCGATAATTGGTACGATCCAGACCCGAGCCTTTCGTAGCCTCGCATCGGCTGTGATCGAAGGCATTGAGAGACTTGCAGCGAACTTGATGTCAGTCGCGGTCCCTGAAGCGACGCCTGGAAGGTTCGCTACTGCTCAGGATGCCTTTCGGAAAGTCATAGAGCTTTGCGCGAATGTGGAAGTGGCCGGTGAGGAGATGCTCGGTGGTGAGCTGCGCACTGCCTATGCGGGGCCAACCCATCTTGCCTCCATGTTGCTTTCCGCGTCTGATGCCATTGACAAGGCTGCGCTCACCAAATTGCCTCCGCCCGATGGCGCAGACGCCGGCTTTTGGCAACGATGGCTCACATTTAGGGCCGAGGACGCGCCCTATGTTTGGCGAAACCATAGGGAAGCAATCCACAAGGGGTTTTACGAGACTGGGAATTCCGCGGTCCTCGTCTTGCCGACCGGGGCCGGTAAGACGACAATCAGCGTGCTGAAGATCGCCGCAACGCTCGCTCGTAAGAAAAAGGTCATCTTCCTTGCTCCTACGCACGCCCTCGTGGAGCAACTCACCGACGACCTGCAGAAGATGTTCCCAACCGACAAGTTTGGGCTAGAGGTTTCCAGCGACTACGATTCCCTGCTCCTGGAAGAAGCGCAGCTGCAGGACATCGAGGTCATGACACCGGAGCGATGCCTGGCGATGCTCTCCTATTCCCCGACGTCGTTCCATAAGGTTGGATTGCTGGTTTTTGACGAATGCCATCTCCTAAGCGCGGAATCGGGAAAAATCGGCCGTGCCCTTGATGGCATGCTGTGCCTGTTGGCGTTTCGAGCTGCTGTTCCGGAAGCGGATATGCTTTTCCTTTCGGCGATGCTGAAAAACGGACCAGAGTTTTCCGAGTGGATTGCAAAACTCACCGGTCGGCCCTGTCTGGCGGTCGATCTGCTCTGGAAGCCAAGCCGCCAGGCTCGTGGAGTCGTTACGTACGAGGAAAATGAAATCGCGCAGGCTGTCGAACGCGCAAAAACCGTCCAGAAAGCAAAAAACGTTCAAGAAAAAAAGATTGCAAAAGGCCTGCGCGCACCTGCCGAACGTGAGATCACGGCGCAGCCCTACGTGGTCTGGGGATTGCAACATAATTGGACGAGATCGACGACGGCGCATGCGTTCACGAGTATTTCGGACGACGCATTCCAGTTGGCAGGTGGCTTCAAAGGAGTAAGGATTTGGGCAACCCCTAACGCCAACGACGTCGCTGCGGCGATCTCGTTAAGCGCCCACAAAAGCGGGCTCAAAACCATCGTTTTCGTCAACACAAAAGCCGATGCAGTCGGAACGGCGAAGAAGATAGCCAGTGAACTGGGCGAAGCCGTCGTTCTCAACGAAAGCGAAGTGTCGTTATGGGATGCTCTCGTACTGGAGCTCGGCGATGCTAAGCATTCGATCTTTGGCGAACCAAACTTCGGTGCTGTCCCGCATAATTCATCGATGCTTCGGCTAGAGCGCGCTTTATCTGAGCGGCTGTTTCGCCGAAACGACGGTGCGCGCGTGATTGTAGCTACGCCTACTCTTGCGCAAGGTTTGAATCTCCCGGCCCATCTCGCCGTATTGGCGGGCGATAAACGTTCGAGTGCGACAGATGGGAAGCGAGAAGCGCTCGAAGCCCATGAACTCCTGAACGCCGCAGCACGTGCGGGCAGGGCGGGCCACCTGGCCAATGGCGTCGTCATCTTGGTTCCCGAACCGATAACGACGTTCAAGCCAGGAGCGGTGCTGAACGCGGATTTGAAGGGTAAGCTGAAGTCTGTTCTGCCTGAGGACGATCGCTGTGTCACGATTACCGATCCTCTCGAGGTAGTTCTCGACCGCGTCATGGAGGGGAAGCTGGATGATCGACAGGTAACTTATACGATCAATCGCCTCGTGGCGTTGAGCGCGGCGGACGTCGACGTCGCATCAACCGATAACTTGATGTCCCGGTCATTCGGTTCGTTTCTGGCCGAGAAAAAGAAGAAGCAGGACGACCACCTGAAGAAGGTCGAAGAACTGTGGGACTTCGCAAAGGAGGCCGTCGAGAACGATCCTCAGGCGGTCGTCCTATTGATGGCATCCCAGAGCGGGCTTCCCCTTGACCTTCTGGAAAAGCTCAGGGTGCGTCTTTCCGATGGGCTAGGGAACTTGCCAACGACCATAGAGGGATGGATCGGATGGGTGTTTAGATGGCTGAAGGAAGATGCCGATGCGTGCGAGCATTTGCTGAGAGATGTGGAAAAATCCGCCATATCAGCGGCGGGCAAGAAGGCTGGTACCCCGCTCACAGCTGCCGTGCTTGAAGCCATACAACCCGGCATTGAAGCTTGGATTAGCGGCCAACCGGTAAACGAGATTCAGCGAGCGTTGGGTGGCAATCCGAACGGCACGCCCGAGAGTTCGAAGATGTGCCTGCGGGCGCGTGAACTGATAGCGACATTTATTCCTCGTGGCCTCTCATTTGTGATTGGCGTAGTCGCTCGAATGGCCGAGGAACTTGACGCTGATAAGTCTCAACCGCCGCTCGACTTGGAGTTGCTGCAAAGCCTCTCAGGGGCGGTTCGCCGAGGGTTTGATACAGTCGGGAAACTCCAGTTTGCAAATGGACACCGGGAAATCCTGGGTCGGGTGCAATTGCATCGACTTTATGAGGAAACTTATGGCTTCGCAAACGAGGAGTTTGATGAAGAGCTATAGGGCAGGGTATGCAAACTCGCACCTCTGTCTGTTGGTGCCTCGTGCTATGGTGGCGTCACCACACGAAAGTGCTCGATCTGTCGAGATTTAAGTAGCGTGACCATATCGACCGGGCTGCGGTGCCTACCCGTGGCATCCATCTTGCGGTCATAGCAGTCTTGCTGCGCGACCGCTGCGACGTTCGGCACTGTTATAGTAGCTCGATGCCTGCTGCAGCGATCGGTGTCTTGACTGCTCCATCGCTTCAGGAAGCGGGATGCCGCGGTTTGCGGCCTCCGTAAGATAGCCCGAACGGATTCCGTGTGCGGAAAACTCCCCACTGTCCAATCCAGCCATCGCCACCCGCTGCTTGATCATCGCATTGACCGACTGGGGATCGAGCGCGCGCCGCGAAACAGTTCCCCATCGCCCAATCGCCCTAAACACACTTCCCTTATCGATCTTGGCAGCAGTCATCCAGGCATTGAGCGCCTCCACTGATCGACCGGTAAGATAGACAACATCGTCTTGCTCGCCGCTGGTGGTCTTGGTGCGACCGAGATGGATGGCGAGAGAGCGGAGGGGGCTTCCGCCTTCGACCAGAATCGGCGGCTCGACGGTCAGTTGTTCGCGGCGCAGTCCGGCGATCTCGCTGCGCCGACGGCCGCCAGAGGCGAAGGCGACCATCAGGATGGCGCGGTCGCGGAGATCGCGCAGGCTGTCGGTCGCGCAGGTCGCCAGCAGTTTGGCCAGCACGTCACCGGTGACGGCCTTGGCGCTCTTGCGACGCCGGGTCCGAGGAACAGCGCGTATAGCGAGGCGAATGGCGGATTTGAGGGCAGGGGAGGCGAGGGCGCCGTCAAGGCCGCGCCATTTGGTTAGCGTCGACCAGTTTGCCAGCCGGCGGCGCACCGTCGCCGGCGCATGCGGACCGACGGATTTGAGAAACCCCTGGCGCCGGAGGCTTTCGTCGACGTCGGCCGGCATCCCGTGATCGGGATCCGTGTCGCGGCGTTGCGGGTCCCAGAGGTGATGGGCGACGAATTTCAAAAGCAGCGCCTCGGGCGCCGGCCACGGCAGCGAGCGTCCGGTGGCGGCTATCCCCCAGGCTTCGAGATAGGCGAGATCCGAGGTCAGGGCGCGAAGGGTATTGTCGCCCATGCCCTGGTTGACGAGATGGCGCAGCGTTTCGACATCCTGGTCGGTCAACAGTTCGGCGAGTTCGTCTCGGCGCTCGATCGGCAGGACGGCGGCGATCGTGTCGAGTTCTTCAGCGCGGCGCTCGACGGCATTTTGGGTTTTCTTGGCTTTGGCCACGGGGCGCTCCAAAAGGACGGTTTCAGCGGCCGCCAGGACCGTGATTTGCCCCGATTCTTTCTGATTTGCACCCTGAAATCAATCAACCACCGATAACCAGTACTTATCGATGGTTCGAACTGCAGCCGAAGATTGTCATGAGCAGCGGAAGCAATCCCCTGTATCGCTTCTTATAACGGAATTGTTACCATAAGTTCAACGTGTTATGATTTAGCGAATCTGCCCATCCAGACCTGTTTCGGTGTAAGCGGGGCTGATTTGGTGGCAGACCCGACGAATTTTACGGATTTTGGAGCGCCGTCGCTGTCGTCCCATAGGGGACGATGCTCTCAGGCTCGTCCCGCAACGATGAAGGGGAGTGGCGGAATAAAATGGTCGCCGTCGCCAATGCCCAGCCGTTCCCCAAGATAATGCCCGAACGACAGGCCGAGCTTTTGGCAGGTCTTCATCAGACCGAGCATGCTATCGCGCGCCTGCCGACCATTGCCGCTCACGGTGCCGCCGTGATATCTTTCGCTTGATGACAAAGCAGCGCAGATCTCTTTCCGACGCGTTCGTATGCAGTGGCATTTCAGGTCGCTCCAGAACCCGCAGCAGGTCGGCCTTGTGGCGCCTCAGCCCAGACAACAGTTTGTCGAGGTCCCATAGCCGGTACGAATGGAAAAGATCCGATCGAACCGGAGCTTTAGACTTCAATACGAGTGCCTGGACGCCACCCGCTGGGAGGCCGGAGAGCTTTGTCACCCAATACAGGGCGTTTCAATCGGGGTGGGCTTCCATGATGCTCGTCGCCAACCCAGTGGGATTGTATGACGGAGGGACATGGCAGTGCGCTACGTCGAAATCCGGTTCAAAACTTCATTGTGCGATCCCGGGGCAGTTTTTAGTGGTCGATGGATGAAATGAAACGCCGCCGACCGTCTGCTATTGCCTTCGAACAGCCGGCGGCAGCGTTTCCACTCAGTTTGAGCCGGATGAGGCTATGATGCATTGCTAAAAAAGAATACTCAATCTGGCAGCTTTCTCCTTGCGACTGTTCCAGTTGCCTAGTGAGAGTGGCAATTCTGATACACCGGGCTTCGTGATCAGGCCTCGCTCCCCATGTTTCATCTTGAGCGGCAATCGGATCGAAAAACGTCTACAGATCACACCCGATCAGCTGCGCGAGGGGATTAAGTCCCGCACGCCACTGGCAGAGGCAAGACGTTGCGGGGGCGTGCCCGTCCGAAATAGTGCCCTAATGAGATCCGTTCTAATGCCCAGCCATATCCCCAGACCTTGATGGTGGCCGTTTTTGCGTCATTGAGGTTCTTGCACTGGGCGGTAACCCTGGTGAGGCGACCCTTGTGCCTGGAGCGTCCCTCGCAGCCGTTTGTCCTCCCGATTTTAGGACTCCGAGATCAGTGGTCGTCTCGTCTCGGCGATTGTTCCACGACTTTCTCAATCTTCACATCAGAGCCGTGAGCAGAGAGCTTAGAAATAGGCTTATACTCAAGTCTGTGCTTGAGGCTTCCTGCTTATGCTGATGGGGGGGAACGGCCCGCTCCAACAGCATCATTGTGCTAAAACGTGGTCGTTGTTCAAACGCCACAAGGGAGGGACCGTTCCATGAAGCAGATTAGCACCATCGGGCTGGATTTGGCGAAGCACATTTTTCAAGTTCACGGAGCAGATGAGGACGGCTCTCAACTTTTCAGCCGGAGGCTGCGACGTAGTGAAGTGCTGCATTTCTTCTCGAAGCAACCTGCCTGCGTTGTCGGAATCGAAGCCTGTGGCAGCGCCCATTATTAGGCTCGCGAGATCGCCAGGTTCGGCCACGACGTGCGGCTTATTCCCCCGGCCTATGTCTAGCCCCTCGTTAAAAGGAGTAAAACAGATGCAGCGGACGCCGAGGCCATCAGTGAGGCCGTGACGCGCAAGACCATGGGGTTCGTTCCGGTCAAAACGGCTGCGCAACAAGCGGAAGCGATAGTGCTTAAGAGCCGCAGTCTTCTGGTGAAGCAGCGAACGTAGGTGGTCAATGCCCTGCGTTCGCATCTGAGCGAATTGGGTATCATTGATGCCGCCGGCATGGGAAAGGTCGAGACGCTGGTGGCGGTCCGATTTCACGGATGTCCGCTTACCTGCGGCAGCGCGGCTCGCCTTGATGGCGATTGCCAATCAGATCGATGCTCTGGCAGGCCAGATCGACCGGCTTGATCGCGCTATTGTTGCCGAAGCAAGGACTGATGAGGATATGCGCCGGCTGACCACGATCCCTGGCGTTGGCGCCATCATCGCGGCTACTGTCAAGGCGCTGGTGCCAGACCCCGGTGGTTTCAAATCAGCTCGTCACTTTGCCGCCTGGCTGGGACTTACGCCGAGACAGTATTCGAGTGGAGGGAAAGAACGGATGGGGCGCATCTCGAAGATGGGAAATCCCGAACTTCGATGCCTCCTCGTTCTTGGAGCGACAGCAGTCCTCCGTGGCGCCCGCAAAAATGAGCGAGCACAGCCCTGGCTGAGGACGCTGCTTGCCCGTCGCCCATTCAAGGTGGCCGCAGTTGCGCTGGCCAATAAGATGGCGCGGATTGTCTGGGCGCTTCTAAACAAGAGTGGAGTTTATCGACGCCCGGAGGTGTCGGAGACGGCTGCGGTTGCCCGTTGATGAGCAGCACGGTGACCTACCAAACGATCTGACCGGCGCGGGCCGGCAGAGGGCAAGGAGCAACAACGGACGGTGAACCCACGGGACGAAATCCTGACAGGAGAGAAACCGGACACTCATGCGCTTCGAGCGCGTTATGCTGATTAGTCGCTCCTGTCGCGGACCTCATCGAGGCCAGTAGTACCCATTTCGGGTATAGATGCATTCTCCGGCAGCGATTGGGAATTTGTATCGTCCGCCGAGATTTTTTGAGCCCCGTGACGTTGAACGCGTCAACGCATACATCTAGGAAGCGGAACAACTCGTTGTTGATGCCACGGAAAGCCCTGTGATCAATTCCGCTTCATCGCCGTGAACCGCGCCGGGTTTACCGACAACATCCTCCAGAAGTCGAAGTTGTTCGACTGCTTATGGTGCACTCGTGGGGAGAGTGCACGCTACTGGACGTGTGTAAGAATTCCACCTCGCTACTGAGTGGCAAAGGTCAATATAGGACCTCAATGCAATGGTGGCGGCGTCAGTGCCGCCACCGGCAAAATATCCTACATCTTGGATACTGCTTCCATGGCGTCGGCGAGGGTAGAACTGGGGTTGCTCTTGCAATAAGCAGCGACCTTCTCCGCATTCGCGTGGGCTTTGTCGCCGTCAATCATGGCGCTGCCAGCTTTGCCGTGAACGTACCCATTCACCCACATGGCCACGCCAATGGTCTTGGCGGCCGGCATGTCTCCGACATCCTTGCAGGTCACCTTCGACATGTCTGCTTCCGCGGTCAATGCTTGGCCAGCCAAGCCAAGGCCCGCGACTGCTAGTGCGATTGAAACAAGACGTATCATGGTCGTCCTCCCATAGCCTCGCCCTGCCAGAGCGAGTGCTCGTGTGTGCAGTGATATGTTTGGAAACCACAAGGGGCCGTAGCCAGAACCGACCTCGGCAGGTCGCAGTTTAGAAACAACTAATAATAGCACGATAGAATGAAGAATACGCGCATTTTCATAGAATTTGCTCAGACGTCCTTTTCCTCCCCGCACGAAGCAACTGCGAGTGCACCTGTAATGTCCTCGAAGGCGGGATGAACGCCGTGGCCAGCAAGCGGCAGAATAATTCTCAAAAGCGTGCTTTCGGTTACGATGGCGACCCGTTCGATCGATGATGACTAATGATGAATCTCAAATAGGCCGTGATTGCTTCGAACCTCTCCCAGCCGGGAACGATCTCGACTTGTCAACAATGACCGCGACAATCCATATCGCCGCGCCGTCACTGAGCCTGCAGAAAGGCTTGCAAGCTCTCCTCGACGATCCGAACCTTCCCTTCGTCCGACCAATCCCCTCGGCGACCAAGTAATTGTAGCGCATGACATAAGCTATGGACTTAACGTCAATCAGCAGATCAGAACAGACGGCCGTCGGCGGAGGGATACCCCCGCTAGGACGGCGCGGAGGAACTGGCGCGCAATGACTTTGCTTGAAAAAGGCCGTCGGAAGCGATACCGCGCACGAACTGCGGCCCAACGCCGTAGCCGACCGCGAACAGGAACATCAGGAAGAAGACCGATTTGACGTTCGGCGATATGACGATGCCGAGCTGCCCGATGACCA
>Ga0209673_1000844_pt1 | contig 39947 bp, 30 predicted proteins | sample AraplaCol_mMS_r2_2_FD_184274 | JGI IMG/M metagenome (GOLD analysis project Ga0209673, IMG submission 184274) | Arabidopsis root microbial communities from North Carolina, USA - plate scrape MF_Col_mMS_r2 (SPAdes) (version 3) | ecosystem: Host-associated > Plants > Roots > Endosphere | place... | reverse complement strand
AAAAAAAAAAAAAAAAACACAAATGATTCGAGAAGGGAAAGAAAAAGGGTGGAGCTTCAATCCATAAGACACACACACACACACACACACACTCCGGGCTTATCTCGATGCTGTACAAATGAGTCGTAGTTCGGTCAGAGCGGGTCTCATCGCACTACGAAGTACACTAAATTTGAAGTAACAAGGTCACATCCAGGCGTGCCGAGCGGGGAAATTTCATCTTTTCTTTTTTTTTTTCTTTTTTGGCGCAAGATATCGGTGAGTCAACGGTTGTCGAGTTTGTCAGATTCCTCAGACTCCTACGGAGTACTGTGCATAATACTCAAGAGTATCCGAGCAAGCCGCAAGATTTCGTATGGACTGCATAAACCATGTTGGGGAATAGATCGACCAGAAGAAATGCAGTGTGGTCATGAAAAGGCCAGAACCAAGATCCCACCTTCTGATACGCCACAAGTAACTGGCAGATACTCAGAATGACTCTTTTGAATCCGAGACGTGGAGACGCGGCGGTCTGAGAGTTCGGGGACTAGAAGGAGTTAAAGGAGCTTGAACTATCACGAAACGGTGAAGCCCCCCATCGGAAGACCGGACCATTAGGAATCATGGTCACCATGACTCATAAAGTGACCAATAATTAATTGGCATTCTTCCTCAATTTGATCCTCGCTGGCTTATGGCGGGCTCCTCTCTGGGAAGTTTGGGAACGCGTCAATGCGCCCTGTGCCTGCAGTGGACCCGATTGCATATGAAGGTGGACATCTCGCGTTATTCCTTCCTGAGATATTCCGAGCTCCGAACGGGTCTGAGTGTATGAAATGAAGGCTAAGGGGAGTTCAAGTGGGGAGTTGACGGGGTGAAAGTGGATCTCGAGGGTTCAAGGCAAAGCTTTTAGTCGAATGCCCTACATACTACAGTATATAGGGAATAAATCTGTAGTGGTGATCTTGAATTCTGAACGCAAACTGGCTACATTTGGGACTTGGCTATCAATTCCAGAAATGGCTTAAAAGTTTCTTAACCAACGCTCGGTTTGCCATGTCGTGAAACCATGTGCTGCAGACTATTCTCATCCCGAAATTTTACGCACCTCGGATAGCAAAGCACCCAATTAGCACTATCGATCACGATATTACATGACAGAATTGATTGCCTTGTCCTATTGGTCAATCTGCATTTTGTCGAACATAAAGCTCACTGTAAGTACTACAACTTTAATACAGCATATACTACTTTTACTAGTAGTAAAAGGGACATTCAAAACAAGGCCTGGTGATGTGCGAATATACAAAAAAAAACAACACAAAAATGACAAAGAATGCTCCAGGCTCGTGCTTAGATTAATAGCTTATATTACCTCCGATTACTAGTAATAGCCAATAGATATGAACAGTGTTAGACACTATTATATTCAAGTTGGTGTTCATAATACTATCTTAGTTCCCATTTAACCTCAGTGTTGGCACATTAAGATCGACATTCGACGCCGAAATACTATGCCTGTACTACTGACATGGCAAGAGCTTTAGTAAATCTCTTGCAAATCACATCTTCTATAAACGCCATCAGCATCATTCACGAAAACCCAGGAGGATTATCAAACCTTCAGAATCTCACGATAAAAAACCTGCTCATACTTCCTCTTCTCATAAGGTTCCGTCCGAAGAAGAACAATCTTATGCTTCGCACTCCACCCTTTACAACTTCTCAACGTCGTCGATCCATGAACAGCTCGCTCCATCATTGGATCTAAAATAAGACTGACATCCAGATTCGCTGGGCTAACAAGTAAAGGGTCATGGGCATCGCCTTCAGATTTATATTCTTCTCTCAGCGCCAACACCTCTTTGTCAACGGCTGTTTTGGATCCATCGTAGGGTGATTTGTGATGGCCCACTTCGTCGTCTGTACCTGATTGACATGTTTCCATTCTGTCTGGTCTGAGGAGCTGTCTATCGAGAATCCATTGTTCATAGCTTGGTTCTGTAGATGTTTGTATTGGTCGTACTGTTCTCAGTATAGACGCTGGTTTGCTATTGAGGAGAATCCCGATCGGACGTTTTCTGAGGACATACATGCAACTCATCTTGAATCAGCGTGTAGTTAGTCGTTTGGGAGGCAGTTGATATACTGGAAACTCGAGAAGTTCTTTACGACAGCTTATAAGTTATCGCGTTGAATTGACAACCAATATAAGTATGACATGACATCACCATTTCTTGAGAGATCATGTGCATAGTACCATTTTCTGCCAAAATACATTGTTTGCAATCGTCAATCAAGGACATGTATTTAAATTTACAGTCCTTTTGGAACGAATAGATTGGATACTGGCCAAAGTCTAGTCCAATCGATCTTTCACAATGACTTCATATAAAGAGATTCCGCAACTTTTGCATTGGTAAATTTCCTTCAAACACTGTAAAGTCACAGAATAGATAGGTACAGTAGTACACTCTCGCCTTTGCCATCGCCACTTCACAATTAACAAGGAAGAACCACCAACTCTCCATCAATATTAGCAATGTGATCCGCGAGATCAATTTCACACGTAACATATTTCCCATCAGGACCAGCAAGATCACAATGAAGAGTAGGAATATGTTTCGGTCCATCCGAAGAAATAAAAATATTCCTCGCATTCTTGCTGAAATTCTTGCCTCCCCAGGTTATATGACCTGACAGCTAGTGAGACACCAGGTACTCAATGCACACATGCTGACAGGTGTCACCCCCCCAAATGGCTATAACTTACCATCTTCATTGCCTAGATAATCATCCAAAAGTAGTTCTGTTTCTAGACCGGTTCCCTCGTCATTGTTGCAAATTGCAATTAAAGAAGTTGCGCCTGGCTGGGTGCTGAGGTGGACGTCGCATGCGCTGTTTTGAAATGACATTTTGGATGTGTTTGAATAGTTGAAGAGTTGAAGTTTGGCTGGCCACATAGTTCTACTATGCGGGGTTATTGTACTGGTAATTCTTTTGTCTCGTGGCGAACTGCGTCCAGTCCAATGAATTGGCTATAATTTGGTGGCCCATGGGAATGATTGTTGTATGACGCATGGCGATTATTGAATCCCTGGTTATCCTTGTCTTTTCAATTTCTGTTTGGATCTATTATTTGGATCTATTATTATTTTGTCGCTCATACTCTAGAAAGCTCTGATTTAACTTCATTTTCTTATTAGAATACTGGGGAATGAAGAGAAGAGAGTGATGAAATAAAGTAATATATCAATTGATCGTTTACTCGTTAAGCATAATAAGAAAAATCGCTAGCTATCATACAACAACCTTATTAATAACGCTGAGTCTGGGGCTGGGCGTAGGTCTTGTCGCCGCCGACAGTCTTGGATCCATCAAGGTCAGAGTCAACTCGAGGATCCATCTTGTTCATCATGTCGCTGTTGTGGGGACCAGCAGTAGACTGACGACCGGTGTTGTAGCTGCTACCGGCACCGGCAGCACTCTCGTGCTGAGACTGGTCGAAGTTCTTGGTAGTGGTAGGGCCCTTGCTACCGTGCAGGCCGATGACCTGGTTACCACCAGCAATGCTACCCTTGTGGACATCCTTGTCGAATCGGTCAATACCGGAGTACTCGCCAGCGAGGTGCTCCTTCTTCTTGCTCTGGTCGCTATCGACACGAGGGTCGGCCTCGTTAGCAACGTTGCTGCTGTGGGGACCGGCAGTGGAGCTGGCAGGACCAGAGGCGCGGGAGTGAGTGGTATCGTAGCCACCGGTAGATCCACCGAGGCCAGTAGTGCCGTGAGTGGCGCGGCCATCACGATCGCTGTCGAAGCGAGGGTCGGCCTTGTTGGCGACGTTGCTGTCGTGAGGGCCGTGGTTGGTAGAACCGCTCATGTCATAAGCGTCAGAGGCAGTGTTGCCAGTAGATCCGGTAGTACCGTAAGCACCAGTAGATCCAGCACCGGTGCTCAAGGGCTGAGTAGTGTGAGAGGTAGTGCCGGTAGGGGCGTAGCCAGTTGAGCCAGTGCTGCCGTATGCGCCAGTGGTTCCAGCACCAGTGCCCAGGGACTGGGAGGTGTGAGAGGTAGTGCCGGTAGGGGCGTAGCCAGTTGAGCCAGTGCTGCCGTAGGTGCCAGTAGATCCACCAAGGCCAGTGCCAGTGCTGCCGTGAGCAGCACGACCATCACGGTCACTATCGAAGCGAGGATCAGCCTTGTTGGCGATATTGCTGTCATGAGTGCCGTGGTTGGTAGAACCGCTCAGGTCATAAGCGTCAGAGGCAGTGTTGCCAGTGCCAGTAGTTCCATATGCGCCAGTTGAGCCAGCAGCACCGGTGCTACCGCGAGTGCCGGTCGTGTTGTAGGACTGGCTGCCTAATTGGGAGCGGTCGCTGTCAATGCGAGGGTCGGCAGTGTTGGCAACATTGCTATCGTGAGGGCCGTGGTTTGAGGAGCGGCTGGAGTCGTAGGTGTTGGCGTCGGTGCCAGTGGAGCTAGTGTGCTTGTTGTCCTTGTCACCGTGGTGAGTGACAGCGTCCTTGACCTTGTGGATGATGTTCGACATGATGATTGATGATAAATGATACTAGATGTAAAGATGGGTGATTTTAAAAACAGAGTAGAAAAGGCTTGCTTGGTTGTAGAAGATTTGAGAGTTGATTGATGATGATGAGAACTGAAGTTGTACCACATGGAAGGAGGATTATATAGGAACTGTCGACTCATGACGCCATTTGTACAAACGCGCCAACAAAGACATGACGTGCAAAATCCCCCGCAATTGTGAAATCCACAAGAAATGCAAATACCATCTGGATTGAACAAATTCGAGTTTGTTTGGTGTTGACGGAGTGAAACCGGGCAGCATGACGTTGATAACGTCATAACCCTAACGCCACTGTCGTGGATCTCCCCATCAGCCTTATACAACTGTACACAGTTAGTCCAGTACACTTGCATGGAATAAGAATAGAAACCCGTGATCTATAACGTGAAAAAGAGAAGAGGAATGTGTTTATCACCCCCTGAATTGGGAAACAAACAGTGGATTCACGTCAATCTCGATCTCTTTGCGTCATCTAGAAACTGCCCGGAAACCGGCTAAGCGCAGATCGACAGCTGTATCTGGATCATCTGTGGCACAGTCTACGACTGCCGATCGTTGTATGTCTTTTAAATTAATCTATTGATCTGGGGACATCGGGATCAGCTACGTAATCCAGAGCTGTCAGTGAAGATCACAATAGTAACAGGTGGGGGTTTAAGGACGGAGCTTTGCATCGAATTGGTCAATTGCATGGCTTGTGATACTGCTCCCACTTGGTACAATCCATAGGATGGGTCTCCGATCTCATCGCGTATACCTTCCGGCCAAGAATGATAGGGGAATGGTATTATCAAGACCATGGCGTGTTTCAGCAGCTTGCAAGTTCCGAACTTGCTGCAAACCACCGTCATTCGGTTCCTTCAGCCAGTACCGTAACTAGTTCAACCACAGTAAGATGCTTGAACCCCTGCTAACTGTGGCGTTACCTGCTTCAATTCGGTTCTGCCTGGAACTCTGTCAGTCCCTAGACCAATGAATGGAGATATCGGTATGCACGTTGTTCTTGATTTTGGAACTCTGTTGTCCAAAGGTGGTTCAGGTCGGCAAGCAGTGCATCTTGACTAGCGTCACTAATGTAGCTGTATGTCCCGATAGGGCGAAGCATGTACTGTACTATGTATAATATCAAGTTTTGTGGGATAATGCATATCTTCACAATTCTTGATCGTCTTCTCTTCCTTTCTTTATTGCCAAGTTTTTGCCACTTTGAACGACCCTCTGCCACCTCAGACTATCGCGAGATTACTGATTGGTCGCATTGCCAGAAGCCCTCTGCATACTGTAAATCCAGAGCTCTCACCGATGTACATGTAGCAGACAGGTTCACCAAGGTTGAGTACTGAGCACTGCCATATACGGTTGGTTAGTAAGTCCTAGTAATAGTGTGATATATGATTGCAGAGATGGACGAAGTCATGCAAAACCCATTTCGGGGTGTCTATTATGGAAAAGCTTTTATTTTCTCAACTTTCCTCGAAAAGCCACGAGGCCGAGTATGTCATCAAAATGAGGAAAAATAAGGGTATCGGAGAATCGCAAAGTCGTAATAAAGCATATCCCTCAGAGGGATCGATCGTCGCAATAAACCATGGTCACGCCTTCAACGAAAATGATCACCGCTCGGACTTAACCCGTACACTCTGTGGATTATGAAAAATATCCCTTGGGTCGACATCTGCCTTGATCTTCTCTAAACGGGGAAGGTTACTACCCCAATAGGCCAGCTGTGCATTCTCGATGTATGGATCGACGTAGCCCGGATATGCCCCAAAGCGAGCACTAGGGCCTTCTGAAAGGACAATGATATCGTTGATTCCCTGTAGAAAATTCTTCATCTCGCGCGACACCGGGCCCAGGAGGTTGATGGCGTAGGTCTGCATCCACATGAATGCATCTCGATGAGCATATGCAGTAGCATTCATGGGTACATCGTTGGTGGCACCGGCTTCTAAATCGAAGATGATAAACCAGGTGAGAGTCCCCTTGTCAGCCTTATCAATATAGTCAAATAAAGCATCGACGGCATGATCGGGGATAATTGTCTTCTGGGTAAAAGGAAGAGATTTCGAGTAAAATGACATCGGAATCCCGCCGCCAACTTGCTGAATGAGCTCTTCCACCTGACTTCCAACCATGCCGAGCCAGTTATCGAGTGTGATAACTACAGACGAACTGCTCGGTGGAAAGTGACTTTCCAGTCTGAAGGCCTCGAATTCCTCCTGGGACCCAAAGAAAATGCCTGCCACTATAATTCCCGCTTCTGTGATAACTAAATCCGAAGCAAATTTCCGAGTCAGATTTTCATTGGAGACTAGCCTCTGCCAATCCTTGAAGACTTGTGCTTTGGCTCGGCTATCCCCCATACTCCATGTGAACGAGTATTGATATGCCTTAGTGGGTGCGGGATGGGTGTGAAGTTGAAATTCAGTCACTATGCCAAAGCCTGCAGCGGCCCCCTTGATTGCGAAGAAAATATCTGGATACTCATCTTCTGAGACCTGCACAATGCTCGAGTTGGCGAGTACTACCGTTGCTTTTTCGACATGATCCAGGGCCATGCCCCATTCTCTAGATTTGGGACCAAGACCGCCGATGGTCATATGGCCCCCAACACCAACCTGCGGGCACGTACCATGAGCAACAGCGCGTCCTCCAGATTGGTAAAGGCGGGTAGTCAAGTCTCCCAGCAGTGTTCCAGCACCGATAGTCGCTATGTTGGAATCGGGATTGAAGGAGAAATGCTGGAACTGCATCAAGTCGACAACAATAGCACCATCAGTCCCTCCAAGTCCTGGACATAGATATCAGAAAATGCTGACATCTACAATTAGAGCGGAAAGCATATGATAGCGTACCATAGTTGGCGTAGCTGTGACCGCCACTGCGTGCCTGGACTTTATATTTGTGGTCTACGGCACAACTCACAATTGCAGCGACTTCTTCAGTGGTTTCTGGATATGTGATTGCTGCTGGCACCACGGGAATATCCATATTATACAGGGGAACAGGATGCAAGCTGCCGCGAAATGCTATCCTGCTAGCGTCGTTGTTTACGGCCGCGAGGAAACAGTCATGACCAGTGACGCTCTGTGAGTTGCCCATGTTGAGGTATCAGTGACGAGTGAGCTAGCATGGAGAGAAGAAGACAGAGTAGAACGAATAGAAAAGGAAAAGAGAAGAAGACAAGGAGAAGAATAAGAAGAGAGCGTTGTTGAAAAAAGGGAAGGAACGGGATCTGGGATCAATCTAGATCAGGCAGGTACGAGTTATATTTTCTCGCGAAGGCGCGACTGAGACCAGCCAGGGCGAAGAATGCGGAAACTCGCCAGTTGGTAAGCAACCACCAGTTGTTAACATTGATCGAAGGAATAATTATTACATGAAATTATACATTGGGATCAGCTCAATCTATCTATGATGTATCTCTGAGCCTTATACTAACCATCACTCTTCTTGGTTGTACAAGCCCTAATCGGGAAGGGCTAGTAAAGTATACTTTAGCAACAACCGCTGACAACTTATGTGCATTACTGACTACTACCAGTGATATACACTATTTGATTTCAAATTAAAGACCGATCACAGCCAGTCGCGGTCACTTCTGCTCTTTCTGCTCCACCCGGGGACCTCCAGTCGGTTAGTCGGGGACCAGGGTATCCCCGAATGAAGGGCATATCTGCGCTGGCTTTTCCAGGAGCTTTCCTCCTTACACTCCACGGTTCACTACCATTTTACACTGTTATATTGGATTTCTTCAAGAAGGGATTTTTTGGAAATCAAGTTGCTCATCTTCTTTGAATTACGCCATTTGATATTAATTCCCCGAACCGACCAATGACATCAAATAAAGTTTAATAGCCTCACAACCCGAAAATACTGTCCCTGTCCCTTCGAATCTACAAAAGTGTACAGTGTACGACTATCAACTTCGTTATGTTCACTCCTATTCACACCTCTCTCGGTGCCTGGCTTCTTTATCAGGGATCTTCGGGTCTGCTCGTTCATAATGGTGCTGTCTTTGGTATCTCCTCCTTGATCTCCGGCGCGGCTTTCAGCCCATCTAGGGATAACATCCCAATCATTGCGGGCTTGGTATCAAGTATTCTGCCAGTTTATTTGCTTGCACCAAATTTATTGCCGGAGTACCCGATTGCGCTGAATTCCTGGACTACAGCCGCGACGACCTTTGGTATAGGGCTACTTTTGGGATGGGGTACAAAGGTGAGTAAAAAGCCTAGAACGGCATCTTTTCCCCCTCCTTTATTTTGCTGAAAATGAAGCATGTATTATTTCCAATGATGGCTAGGCTTGAGAAGTATGGCATAATGCTAATTATTCCGGTCTATAGAATGGCCGAGGGTGTACATCAGGACATATGCTTTGCGGTCTATCTCGATTATCTCCACGATCATTAATAGCAACGGCTACCTTCTTCACCACTGCCTTACTCACGGCTAATATGGTTGGAGGGGGATCAAACATACCTCCCTGCTCCCCATCAACACCGTGCTATACAGTGATTACTCCTTCTACGCTCGACTTTGTCTTCATGTCTAGCGCCGTCCTCTTAGCCACCATTACGAATTTCTTCATCGTACCAAAATACCTTTCTCGATCAAAGGAATCCACAACAATCTTCTCATTTCTCGCGGGACTGGAGTTTGGACTCGGCTTGTTGATCTCCGGAATGGCGGACTCGGCTAAAGTTTTGCGGTTCTTTGCTCTTCCCACCGATCCGTCTCGCTTTGATCCATCCTTGGCTTTGGTCATTCTTTTTGGTATTGGACCGTCCCTGGTGGCATATCTGTCAATGAGCCCTGGACAGTCAGCGGGAAAGGATAAGACTATCCCCAAGCCTACGCTGGCTGAGAAGTGGCGTCTTCCTACTGCCACCGTGGGTGATATTGACTGGCGGTTCCTGGCCGGTGCTGTTGCGTTTGGAGTAGCTTGGGGACTAAGGGGAGTGTGCCCTGGCCCGGCTCTTTTGAGAGCTGTTATCCAGCCCACTTGGGGACTGGCAACGATGAGTGGATATTTGGTCGGTAATCTTGGATAGGAAGGGAAGCATTCATGGATTGGAAGACTAGACAAGACATTCGATAGAGTCCCATGCACTAGAAGATAGAACACTTTCAAAGCTAAATATAGAATACTTCATTGGTGAAACATCGACAAAATAACCAAAGACGGTCCTGTCAACTAAAATGCCTTTCCTGTTTCTAGTTTCTAGTAACCGCCAGCCTTCTCCTGCATGGGCTTGAAAGTCACAACTGTTGGCTCATCAGTGATTCCTCGTTCCTTCGCAGCCTCAAGAATGGGAATCGTAGCAGTAGCTCCGATACGTGTCACACCTAAGCTCATAACATGCAGTAGGTCATCCAGGGTCCTCACGCCGCCTGCAGCTTTGATTTGGACATTCGGGCCCGAGTGCTTCCTCATCAATTTCAAATCACTAATGGTAGCACCAAGGTAGTTGTAAGAACCATCAGCCTGTTTGACAAATCCATAACCGGTAGAAGTCTTTACAAATGCAGCGCCGACTTCCGTGCAGATTTCACATAATTTGATAATATGTTCCGGCTTAAGGTAATCATTTTCAAAGATCACCTTCAAGATAGCTCCGTTACCGGTAACAGCCTTGTTGATTTCGTCGATCTCGCGCTTAACATATTCCCAATCACCACCAAGAACCTTTCCGATATTAACTACCATATCGATCTCTTGACCGCCAGCTTGGGCTGCAGCAAGAGCTTCTTGCACCTTGATTTCGGTGGTGCTGTTGCCGTGAGGGAATCCGATCACTGGACATACCAGAACGTCAAAGCCTGAAAGTTCCTTTTTGGCGAGTGGAATCAAGTAAGGCTTGACGCATGCAGTGGCCACATTGTTGTCTCGAGCAATTTTGAGACCGGCGAGGATATCGGCATCGGTCATTGTTGGATGTAACAGAGAATGATCGATCATTTTGGCCAGCTGCTTCAGCGTGACCGTGATAGTATTTGTGGGGGAAGTCATTGTGTTAAAGTATCTTGTTCAATTGAATGACGTTGGATATTATCGAGGATTTCTGCTGCCCTTTGAAATGAAATACTCCGGGAAAGTTTGAGTCTCTTGATAATTGAACTGTTTTGATCTACTGTGGTGGCTCTTGGCCATTTTATACCCATCTTTCTTCCATTGCCACGGATCGGAAAGTTTGCCTTTTGAGGACATGCATGGAGTCAGGTGGCTCTGGTACGTGGTGGAAGATTAGCGCCTGCTATATTCGAGTGCAATGATGCTTCTTGCGAAAAAGTTGCCGCTGTTCCGGCGGAACAACCTTGTTCTTGGAACTTGTTACTAGTTGAACTAGTATAAACTGCCGAATTCCAACAGCTTATGATTGTGATCTCAACATTGAAGCAGAATATGTAAATTGGAACAAAAGTAAAGTAAGATGACTATATACGCTTGACACAAAACTCTTCACTCAAAACGTATATTTATGTCAGAGCTATACAAAGTCGTCCAAGCCCTTGTGCCGTCTTCAAGAATCGCGGTGTAAAGGGCTTTATACTTCCCCCAAGGTCCGAATCAGGAAATCATCCCGGTGGAATGTCACCCACATCTAGAATCTACAAATCTCCACATCGTCATCGATGGATACTTGATGGGTATTTACATAGTTTTTGGGGGATTCTGGTATCAGATATATATCAAAGGTAGTGCCTATAATAAAAACGGGGAAGCTTAAATGCGATTCGAAAGCGAGAGGATTGAAAAATTCGGAAATATTCAAGTTTTGGACATGAATGGCTCGGGATTAGAAGCAAGTCGCCAAATCGTGATTTACTGTTCAGCAGCAAGTCGGACAAACCCGATAGATGCTGTAAGAATGAAAAGTTGCTTCCGCGCCTGGAATCTGACAATTACTCAAGTCGGGAAGCAGGAAGTACAAGTGGTGTCAAAAGGAGGTCCTTTCAGTACTTGGACAGGCTCTGGAAATTCGTGGAGCAGCTACTCGGAATACTATTTGTAGACTTTACTATGAAAGAGGCAATTTTCCGCGTTCCGATGGTACACGGTGATCGGTAATTGATTTTTCCTAACGTAGATGTCTGATCTACATGGGGAGACCAATGCCTCAACCCAATAAAACAAAATACAATAGATCGAACCATCACAGGCCGTTCCCTTTTGTCGTTATGGTCGTCAGTTGAGCCGTACTGAGGACTCGTCGAGGTAGAACCCCATTAATATGGCCTAATAATAGTTGGAGAACGCAGAATGGCCCTCATTCCAGTTTCGATTTCATAAGTCCTTAATTTCTAATTGTAATGCGAAATCAGCATGAACACTATGCAGATTGAAGTGTAGCGCTAAAGGCTCTGATGGGTATATAACATGAAACAGGTATATATAGTCTTCGCAAAGATAGCAACGGGGCAGAAAAAAATATGGGATAGGCTTACAACTCGCTCTTCTTATTGAGACGACTGGCCTCCATCTCGAGCTCTTCATCCCGTCGTGACTGCGTAGGTTCATCAAATTTGAAGTAGCCCTCTAGTTCCATCCATTCGGCTGCAAAAGCACTAACCACCAGACCCCAGTCTTCTACTGTGGCCATATCGAGATGCTCAGCGTCGTCGTCAAGCGTATGCCAAACAGGTGGAAATCCCTTAAACGGAGCAAAGTCAATGACATGAAGAATTTCAACACCGCGTGCTAAGAAGGGGAGATGATCGTCTGAAATTCCACCCAGGGGGATAACGTCGTGCGAATCCTTTTTTAAATCGGGAAACCAAGATTCTTTCGAAGTGGATTTCAATTGACCGAGAGACCGCAACCGCTTTTCAGCCGCAGCAAGATCTTGGTACGCCCAATGAGTAGTTTGGTAATATGACTGGATATGCGGGGCCTTTGAACCAAGAAGGTCGAGCAGAACAAAGAGCTCAATGGATGAGAGTGGTGTCCTATAAGCCGACATAGCTGGATAAAATTCCGAGCTCCAATTCGATGCCAGGGAGCGTGCCCCGTATAATGAATCCGTATCTGTCCAATGATCAAAAGCTTCTTCGCCGTCCAGGAAAATGACTTGAATACCATGGACTTCTTCGAGAGATGCGTCTACACCATGCGGATACATTGTCGCCCATTTTTCGTCCAAGGCTTTGTCAATGGTGCGCATAGCGTGCATTAGAATCGCACATGGTGCAGCACTATCGATGGCCCCAATGAAACCCGTTGGCGTCAATTTACTATCGTAATGCGCAACCAAAGTCAAACGTCCAACATCGCCAGCCGGAGCGCCTGGAGGATCGCGCGAAGCAATAAAGTTGACGAATGGGACTTCCTTCCCCTTGGAAACTGGGGTTGTAGAAGTCGAATTTTGTAACTCTATATTCCACTTCGGCAATGTTGTTCGAAAGAAATTGGCAAAGTGTTCAAGGACAGCTTCATGTCCTTCTGTTCCAGGGACGCGAGTTCGAAGGATTGGGGAGAGAAGGGAGCCGGTATGGATATCGAAGTCCTCACTCGCACGCGGTAGTGATTTCAAGGATTCATCAGAGAGTTTCTCATAGGCGTATCCGGGTAATAGAAAGAGAAACAAGCCGAGTATCAGAATGGAGTGACCGACAAAGCCACGATAAGCCGGAGACATGGCGTCGTGATAACTGGTCAGCTGTTCATGACTTCGCCAGAATGATAGAAATTAGAGACCCAGGCCGGCTGTGGACTCGAAAAAAGGATGTTTAAAAAGAAATCAACAGGGAGAATAAATCATTCAAAGAAGCAAAGCCGAAAGAAAGGGGAGCATTCGGAGGGAAGCAACAAAGCGGTACGGAGGGCGGTCGGCGATAAACACGGGAATTGCCAACAACCTCCGACGTCAATTTGATTGACTTTCAACTGATTATTATATTCAACACTTGGCTTGCACTCGATGCGTATTCTATTACATCCCACATTACGAGCACTGCCGAGATCGTCTCAGCGCGATCTGCGCAGTCGAATTTGGCTGCGCTTCAAGACTCAAGCCCCGCGTCCATCACAGCGCAATGCGCCTAAAGTCACCGGCCCAAAAATTACTACCCCCGAACCACCTACGACAATAACTTCCTCCGCGGAATCCCTCAAGACGACAATTCGAAAAGGTGGGACAAAGCATATTTTACGCTGCGAGAAAAAAGAGTCTATGTGCTGATTGTTGGGGTTACAGGACCACCGGAGCGTATTCTAGTCTATTATGGAGGAACCGGTCGAGCCATGTACCTCGGTATGCTCCGAGTCACTACGATTTTCCTCTTTGGCGCTGCATGTTTCATTGTAGCACCAGCATGCTGGGCCGATGAAAGCCAGCAATGGATGACTCCGCTAGGTAAGTTGCGCTTGTCCAGTACAACTACCCTTGTCTAGCCTCAGGTAGAGGTAGCTAATACCATGGGCAAAACAAATAGTAATCATAGGAGGTGCAATTCCCATGATCTCATTCGCATACGTCGCCTCGCCATATGTCAATTTCGTCCATCTCGCTCTCCCCGCATTTGCGCGCAAATCTCGAGAAATGGCCGTGCACTACGCCAAAGATCTCCCACCTACAGCAACACTATACATGAACACAATGCGGTGGAATACGATCCCTCGCCAAACCACCGTTCGTTTGGGTGACCTTATTGCAGACAAGCACCCTATTCGACCCGTAAGTTTTCGGAATACAAAGCCTGTCTCGTTACCTTGGTACAGAACAAAGTCGCCGGCTCAATTCTTTACGGCGGAGCAGAGCCAGCCTGGCAGACAGACCACGGCTTTTTATCCTGAACTGTGGCCGGCTATTTATAAGCGGATTCAAGGACAGACGCAGAGACGGTAGTCTTGAATACGATCGAATTTGGAATAAAGGTGGTGGCTGTTTTTTGTATGACTGTATGATACCTTGCATCTACTTTAATCTGTACTATAGATCTCAATGCATACAAACCAACTTCCTGGAATACAATTAATGATAGCGGGAGATTTCTCTAAGGCAACTTGCAAGTCGGGAGTTATTTATTCTTTAATTCCTCATGTCGATGCCGAATCCAAGGTTGTTCATCCAAAAGACAACGCCGCTAGAACTAAAAATTGCAGATGCAATCCAATTGACTTGTACACTTACTGTACGAATAGAGCGGCAAATTGTCAAAAGTAGGACGAAAGGCAAGAACGAATGAAATAGGATAGATGGCTCAGCTATGATGCTTCTCATTATAAGATAGTAACAAATCATAACGCCTTTGGACCGAGATAATTGACAAGGAAAACCACATTGTGACAAATCATAATAACACAAGATACAGCACAGAAATACAGCATCGGATGAATCAGAACCGTTTACAAAGCTTCAATAGCCTTACGGAGAACCTCCAGTCCACGATCGGTAATATCACCCTCAGTTTCACCAGAAGACTCACGCAAAGCCCACGCAACATCACTCCACCAGCCAAGACCAACATACCCACCACCCTTGCGGCGTTCGAGACTCTCCTTGAGACGACTGGTATGTTCCCATTGTTTGGCAGCCTCTTCAGCTCGCTCAATCACCTTGTTCGGAATACCACACATGGAGGCACAGTGCATACCGAAACTACCCTCTGCAACGCCATCCTCAAGCTTGTAGAGGAAAGTCACGCGGCGCTCAACGTCATCGACATGAATGGCCATACGCTTGGGTGTGATTTCGGGATGGCCTTCAAACTCGGTTGCGAGTGAGTGGTAGTGTGTCGCGAAGAAGCCCATGGCTCCAATGTGAGTAGCAATGTGATGCAAAACGGCCTGTGCGACTGCAACACCGTCGTAGGAACTGGTGCCACGACCAAGTTCATCGAGAATGACGAGGGATCGTGGTGTTGCCTCGGAGAGGATCTTCTTCGTCTCGGAGAGCTCGACGAAGAATGTGGATTGCGCAGCAAAGATATTGTCGTTGGCTCCTAGGCGAGACATGATCCGGTCGACTGGAGTTAATCGGGCGGATTGACAGGGAAGATAGCAGCCGATTTGAGCCATGATTACGGCAACACATGTCTACGAGAGTATTAGTTTTAGTCTCATGATCAGATTGATGAGGGTGGGGATATAAGCCATACCATTCGGAGGAGAGTCGACTTTCCGGCAGCATTGGCACCAGTCAGTAAGTCGATATTGGCGCCTTTGCCACCAAGTTGAACGTCATTCGGGATGAAGTCTTCGACAGAGGAAAGAAGGCATGGGTGTCGAAGTTCCTCAAATTCGAGAACGCTTCGCTCATCATCTACAAAGACGGGCCGGCAGCTTGGCTGACCAAGAGATGCAGACGCTTTAGCCAGGCTGATCAGGCAGTCTAACTGAGAGACAACGCGGACAGCGGCGAGCCAGATGCCATAGTTTTCGTCAAATCGAGCATGGAAACGACCGGCGACTTCTTTGACAATCTGACTGTGGGTTTCTTGAGCTTCCTGCAGTTTGCGAATGGCACTCCGAAGCTCGGGAAAATAGTAGCGCTTTACTTGCTTGGTGGCAGACATTTGATCCCAGTTCTTCGGGATATTCTTTACTTTGACCGGCACCTCAAGCTGATAGATCTCCTTGCCATTGTCGCGGTAACAGATGGCTGTGGAACCTAGGTCCCGACGTGCTTTTTTAAGTATGTTATCGAGGTCTTTGTGAAGCTGCTCAATCGTTTCCTGTGAGTTATCGAAATCACTCTCAACGCCAGTCTCAGGGACCAAGATACCACTCTCCTTTGCCTTGGAGCGGTCAAATGCAGTTTTCCAGTAGGCAAGCAGCTCAGTCATGTCAGGCATAGCGGAGATTAGTTGCCCTATGATCCCATCTCCAGATCCACTGTCTTTAAGCAGTCCGACAGTGTAATCAATCTGCTCGAATCCCTCGAGAACGCGTACAAAATCTTGGGCCTTGCAGTTTCCGGCATGGACTCTCGAAATCAAACGCTCCAGATCCGGCATCTTCGTCAATTGTGAAGAGAATTGGTCTCGAACACTTGGGTCGGCATTCAGGGCGTCGACGGCATCCAGTCGTGCATTGATTCTCTTCGAGTCCATCAAAGGATGGCAGACCCATTGCTTGAACAGACGCTTGCCGAATGGCGTGATACACTTGTTGAGCAGTTGGAATAGAGTACCATCTACACCACCGTCAAATGAATTGGCGAAGATTTCCATGTTGATCAAAGTTTGACCATCCAATACCAGACTAGATGCCTTCTTGATCGGATCATACCAGGTAAAATTGCCAATAGTGATAAGATCCTTGTCAATCTTCAGGAGGCGCAGATACTGGGTCAACGCACCAAACGCAGACATCAAAAGCTCCTTCTCTCGTGCTTGGCGTAGAGTTTCCGGCCAGGCTGTGATATTGTCGTTATCCTCAGAAACAAAATACTCGGCAGCATCAAGGTCCCTGAGCGTGATGTCCGCCTCCCAAAACTCTTTCCCGGGCTTGAGATAGTTCCACAGAGTAGTGGGACCCGTGTTGTTCTTCAAGATACGCAACATTTTATGTGAAACACAGCCCTTCTCGAGCAGCAATTCTTGGGGCCGCGTCTGTGCCACAAAGGTCTCGAATTTGGTCAAGTCGACATCATCCACAAACTCGGAGATGAAGAATTGGCCGGTAGCGGTATCGACAAAGGAAATACCGAAAGCAGGGAGGTCATCAACAATGGCTTCCTTGATTGCAACACAGTATGTTGACATATCATCCTGAAGCATCGATCCTTCAACAAGTGTACCGGCAGTGAGCACGCACGCAAGTTCACGTTTAATGATCTTGTCTTCTTTCCCAGGCTTCTTTCCATCACGTTCACGCATTTCTTTACCCAGGGCAGATTCAGACTGATCCACGCGGGCAATCTTGTAGCCCTTGGCCACAAATTGGTTGGCCCAATGAGCCAAACTCATCTCAGGAACACCAACCATACGCATATTCACTCTGTCCGTAAGCTTGAGGTCAAATAATTGATGGCCAATGGTGGCGTCATTCTCGTAAAGCTCGTAGAATTTGCCCTTTTTGAAGAATACAACGGTGTCCCAGAACTTCTGCTTAATTTCCCAGTATTGCTTCTCGAATGGCGAGAAGCGAGACCAGGCTAGAGGAGGGATGTAGATTGTTCGAGGATCGAAATCGGGATGACCTGGAGGGTTCTTGTCGATGTCCATAACATTTGCCAACCAAGGATACCGCTCCTCAGGATCCTTGACATGGGCCTTCTCCTTCTTTGTACTTGTTGGGGCTTTGGAGATTCTTTCGCGCTCTTTCCGGGGCTCTGTGCTCTCGGGGTCAAATGCCCACTTCAAAGTAGTTCCACCTGAACCTTCGGGGATATCCAGATCGAGGTCCTCGTCGGCCGGTGGGGGAGGTGGAAGCGAGGAAGAGTGATTCGAGCTCTTGCGCACAGTTTGAGGAGCCGATCTCTTCCTCTTCTTTGGTGCAACTTCTTCATCGGAGTCATCGGCAACGACAAAGTCGTCCATTTCTGATCTGGGTTAGCGAGAAACTAGGATGGCCATGTGTAGAACAGGATCTTTACCGTCGTCTGAGTATCCACCGTCATCCGCGGCAGCTTCGAATTCGTCCTCACTTTCAGGAGAGGTCTTGCGTCGCTTCGCCGCACGACCTCCAGCTCCATTCTTCCGGCTGGGACGGAAGATCACATCATCGTCGTCTTCGCCTTCCGAGTCCGATTCCTTATAGCTAACTTGTTTCTTTTTCGACTATACCAGTATTGTCAGTATACTATCATAATATAATTTGCGATGCGGACCTACTCGGCGCGAAGGGGTCATTGTTGTGTCCTGGCCAGCGTTGTCTTCGGTCTAAAAGAGAGCGAGTGTTAACTATGGGCGAAGAGGGAAAGTGGGCAGTCGGAAAATGGCAAACCAACTCACCTTTGTAGCATCGGCATTTTCCTCGTCTTCCTCGGGAATAGGCAAATCGCTACTTGGAACGGGAGTCAAGTCTTGCGCAAAACTTGAGAAACTTCTCTTTTCTTTAGGTTTCGTGGCACTAGCATTGCGCTGTTCCGATGCCCTTTGGGCAGGGGATGAGGCAGGTTCGCGGGGTTTAGTACTAGATGGAGTTGCAGGAGATGACTTCTGGAAGAATCCCAAGATGGATTTTTGGCTCTTCATGTTCTGAGCACTGGATGTTGTTCGTTTTAGTACGGAGGGGGGTGTGCCAGTTGGCGAGGAAGCGTCTCCTTTGGCCATGGTCAATTGGAGCGGATTAGGAAATTTGGCGGATTATTCGATCGCTATAATTTCAATGCATACTGATATAAAAGGAATGGAGTGAATGGACGTGAATGAGAGAAGGATGAACAAGAGGAGGTTCACTTTGGAGTTGATCCAAAACGATCCGCGCGAATCGCGTCGACGCGTAAAGTGCCCGCGCGGGTTAGTCAGCGTCTTGTCCTTACTTGATGCATCACATCTACAGTATTTGGCTAGAGCAATATACGACGATTTGGTCTATCGAAGCAAAAAATTATATTGAGTCTGATACATTTTAGTCTCAAACCAAAAATGCGAATTTATGGAGCCCGGGCTAGTCTGCTGGTGACTTATGGGTATCTCATACCTATGAAATACCCATATGTCACTAGCAGAGATCTAGGTAGATCTTACACTGAACCATACGTACACGCTATAGATACAATATCTATATTATGGATAGCTGGTTGAGGCTTGATACTCAAATAGATCTATCCGTTGATCACGTCAAATTCAATTATGCTTGATGTGATTCTACATTTCTCGTGTATAGATCTATATAGATTCTAGTATGGAATAACTAGCGATATACGAGATCTGAGAGCGCTAGACGGGACGCCTAATCTAAAATTCTACTAGTTCACTAATGTAGTACTAACAGTATTCTCAAATGACTCCTCGATATATCTTTTTCTCTCCAGATAAAATCCAACTCTCAATCAAACCCATCTGCTTTCCAAGCAAATAGGTTTGATCAGAAGGTTCTGACCTAGGAACCTCTTGAAAACCATTGCACTTCACAGCACCTCATAGCCCTAATAGCCCGCGGCACTTGTCCACAGACTCAATGCATGGCACACGCCACGTCGACTCTGGGTAATCTACAATCTGCATTCCGTTCGCCGATCACCTTGGCGTGGGTGCACGCGGGTTATTTTACAAAAAGTCACAGTGTACGACTCTTTTTGTAATACCTGTTAGAAAAAGAGATCGGCTTAAAGTAGTAGATGCCTGATATGGGCATATCAACTTCGAATTAACTTATGAACAGCGATATCATAGTGTCACCCACTACTTTGAAGCTGAATCTATTTATTTGTGTTTTGAAACTAGTCCTTGTAACATACTTGTTATGTTGTCTCATTTAAATACTGATACTTCTAGGTACTGCCCCCGAAATACGATCCCTTGGCATTCACAGAAGGATCAAGTGGTTTTAGCCCTCAACGAGCCAAGAAATTCGAATACATGTAACAGACTGGTACGTCCCTAGTATACTCGAAAAAGCAACCTAGTCACGAACAACTAGAGAACCGCCCAGCCAATTTCCCCAATGTTGACTCAGCGAGGCCTCCCACCTGGTCATCCTTAAAATGCACCACCTACGTAGGTCGATGTCTCCCCTAAAGGTACCTGGTTTTCCTTTTATCATGCTCTGAATGTCCGCAATCATTGGGTTTATTGGCCAGTCACTCCTTGAGTCATGTCAGCCACAACAACCTCTACAACTTCCACCGAGCAGCCTCTACCGTTGACAACAGTATTTACTCCACCGAGTGAGTGTTTGACTGATCTATGGGTACTCCAATCTCAGTTCGGAAAAAGAACTTCCCACTGGGGCCATTTAGGTCCCGCCGATCCACGGCGATGTCTCCCATCGGGCTGGTCTTCCGACTCGTATTTCTCACCTGGAAACGCATGTCCTAGCGGGTGGAAGTCAAATGGGTATGAGGTTAGAGGGGACGAGACTACAGCGACCTGTTGTCCTATATATGAGTATGTATCTTATACCACGTATAAAAGGAGAGATATTGATATTATATTATTTTAGAAAGAGTAGCTGGACTTTCACGCCGCGTGGCTCTGCAACAGTTGATAGACCATGGCATAGTTTCGAGATTTGCGACTACGGTCTTAATTCCACCGTGACGTACACAGCATTAAACACCAATAAAAATGGTCTCTCAACGGAAACTACAACCAGATTACAAACTCCCGGACAAGGCTGGAATGCCTACGGAATTGAACTTCGCTGGCGCGCCACGGATCCTAGACCTGTCCCAGCTACATCCACAACCTCGGGGGATGCGACACAAACAGCGTCGTCATCGAAAGGAAAAACATCCTCGGTGCTCTCGAAAGGTGCGAAGGCGGGGATTGGAGTTGGAGTTGGAGTTGGAGGTCTGTTGATTATCTTGGCTCTGGGGTTTCTGATACTTCGACGACGAAAACGTGGACAAGATAATACGAGGTCTCCTACGAACCGCCTGTTCAATATACAGGAGCTCTCTGGGGTCGAAACCAGTAAGGATAAACCGCATGAGCTCAATGCGGATAGCAACTTGCATGAAGTTGGCGCCAAATCTACTGTTGAGAAAAATGGGTCTGACGAGGCACCGCTGAGAGATCCGGTGGAATTAGAAGGTTCAGGTACGAGGTAAGGGAATTCTATTTGTATGTCTTCGGACTCTGAGTTGATTACAAGCCCTCAAATATTTATTTGCCCACCTGTTCGAAGATAGTAGTACTATTAATTTTTGCATTCCCCACATGTTATTCAATTTATCCTGCTGCATTGCAGGAAATCCACCTTAATGATGACCATGAGACTGGAACTCTCAACTTGAACCAACCAAATCGAGATAGAAATACTTTTCTTTTCAGTCATGTCATCTTCCAGTTCAAAAGTGGCTAGCAGTAAAAGACTAGAGCTGCACTTGTAGTATAACAGTATAGCCATGAAAACGTTGGAAAACTGTCAGCGACATGGCTAAATCAATCAAGACTCTAGCTTTGTTTTTACTATAAACGCCCTTTGAGAATGATGCTATGCTAGAATCAAATCTGCCACAGTCCTGGATCCTTTATATCGTTCTAGGTTTCACATACATTCGAACACTGCTACACTGCCACTGACTATCGGTTACTAAATCTTGAGTTCAAATTCTCTTTCAAATATTACCTTGACAGAGGATTATACTACATTGAATACAATATTAGACATCAGAACGTCGTTATGTATCTAAGGGTATACTATGAAACAAAACTGATACAAAGTCCTCAAATCATATCCATTGCTCCAGTGCTTACTCGCTCCTGAGTCCAAAAAAGCCTCATACTAATAAGTATAAAGAACAATCCGAGAGATATTAACTATGAAATATGGCAACTCAGATCTAACAGCAGCACTCGCAGCACTCGAAGCAGCAGAGACCAGCACAGCTAAATACACATGCAATTAGTTCACAATTCATTTGGATACAGTATATCCGGCCTCATCCGGGACTCAAAATTGAGTGGAACTTACACTCCACAGCAGACATCTTCACCTTCACCGCCACCACGCATGTGGACATTCATGCCTTCGGGACCTTGCTGTTGGATATTAGTATCGATCTATAGAGAGAATGGAGTTGTATGTTGATTGTTGAGGGTAACGTACAGGCTGCTGGTTGACGGAGTCATTCATGGTAGCGGGGCTATTAGGCTGCTGAACTTGAACAGTGCGAGAATCCCATTGAGATTCAGGGGCCAATTCTTTAGCCGGAGAGAACCAGTTCTTGATAGCGTCGAACATGATGAGTTTGGGTAGTTCTAAGTTGTTATTTTTCTTCCTCTTTCAAGTGATGGTAATTGTTGTAAGAGAAAAGAAAGACCAGCTCTCTTTTCTCCCGTCAATAAATAGGGGCCACATGCTCCAACTAGCTAGTCATATTCTCTAATTAGTGGACTGCACTGTACATACTGGATACTAAATGTAGAGAATACAATCTCGGCTGCCTGGCCAGTCGACGCCAAGACACGTCATACGTGGAGACAAAAAGCTTGGTGGTCCCTGGCCGATTATAGGGCAAAGACAAGATGCGCCCTGCGGATTCGTCGAGAGTGTTTCTCTTACGTGGGTTTAATCTCGCGTTTTGCGGGGCTGGCTGGAACTGCGATTGCTTGAATCTTGTTTTTCTCCATATTTTTGAGGAATAGGATCTTGAGTTGACTCCGATTATCCGTGTAGGGCTGAAAGGTCGGTGCCTGGTACGGAGTACGCCGTTGATCTGCTTCAGTGGGGAGTCTTGAAATTCGTCATTTGTTCTTTTCAAGTTGTTTTGTTATTAGATCCTTGAGTTATTTTTATTCTAGTCTTTCTAGTAGTATTTAATATAAAAGGGGAAGCGATCGAAATTCTTGGATTGATAGTTCAAGGTTCTAGTGATCCATGGTTGCTACAGTATGTAGTTATCTCAGGCTAAGCCACGTTGTTCTGCTACTGGGTGAGCTTGAACAAGAGCCATTTGAAGTGTTGGTGAACGATCCACACGACGCTTTATTATACAAATACTTTATTTTACAATATTATAATACAGGTGGAAAAAAGGGGAGATGCGATGGAATCAAGAAAATTCCGTGCTTCAGTTAGAAGAAGCCTTGTCCTCACTTGACTCGCTTGACTCAGCCGGCTCAGCCGAAGCCTCTTCCCAGCCTGGCGCGGTCAGACCTTGAGCCCGGAAGTCCTCGTCGCTGATGATCTGGACCATCTTGAATTTCCATTTGCCCAACTTCAACATCAGGAGATCATCGTTCAAAACAAACTCCTGAGTTTTATCCGCAGTCCAAACTCGAATAGGAGTGAAGGTAAGGTCGTCTGACATTGGGCCACTGTCTCCAGGACGACTTCCCACGTAAGCACCGTTGTTCACGATGACGCGGTGACCTTCACCCTTAGAAGAGACGAGACCAGCAGACCAGAGCACTTTGTTGAATGTCTGGTTGTAGACAAGGGAACGGGGAAGAGTCACTTTGACATTAGGCATGTTGGCAAAGTTGGTCTGAGAAGCATATCGATTTCCCGATTGAGGAGTTGTCATGCCGGTCAGAGGAGACTGCGGGTTGCCACTTTGGCCTGGTGTACGAGGCATCGGTGAGGGTTCACCAGTTGAAGCTCGAGGCCGGAAGAGCTGGCGGTGCTGCAGAGCGACAGCATCGGCCTCCTCTTTGCCATGGACCAACTCCACGAATTCGTAGGCTAGCTTGTGTTGAGCAATGCGCTTAGAGGGGTCTGCGTTTTGCTCCGCCATGATGGAAGCAATCTCAGGCAGGGGAATGAAAGTGAATAGTTTCAAGTAACGTTCCACGGTGTCATCAGGGGTGCGAACAAAGAACTAGACATGTTAGCTTGCAACGGAGATCATAGGACTGAGATTGAAGAAAAGGGGTCTTACCTGGTAAAGCTCGAATGTGGAGGTCATATCCTTGTCGAGCCAGATAGCGTTTCCAGCGGACTTACCAAACTTCTCTCCAGACGGGGCTGTCAAGAGTGGCGTTGTGAAGCCAATGGGACGATCAAGCTCCGAGTCTAAGGGATTGCGGACTTGCTCATTGGCAGTGTTGCGGCTGACTGACTTGACGGCCTCCATGCCGAAAAGGATATTTCCGTATTGATCAGAACCACCCACTTGGACTTGGGTACCATTCTGGAACAGCTTCCACCAGTCCCAGCCCTGAAGAAGAGGGTAGGAAAACTCAGCAAAGGACATTCCATCGCCTTGGCTCATGCGATTCTTAACTCTGAACATCGAAAGGAAAGTCAGCACTGAACGAAGCAACCAGATGATCCAATATAAACTCACGTGTCACGACCAAGCATAGGTCCAAGTCTGACAAAAGCGCCTAGATCGCGGAGAACTTCGATGAAAGGCATTGCGTTCCACCATGTATTATTGTTGACCAACGCTCGTCTCCAAATAGCTTGTTTCTGATATCCATGTCTCCTGCCATAGTGCTCAATGCTCGTACCCAGCTTCTTCAATTGCATATGCATACTGGCCATATTTGCCTTGCGAATTGAGGAATGAACTTGTTCACGGCCCTTTAATCGGCCTGTTGGGTCACCGACTCGAGATGTGGCACCGCCCAGCTATTATCATACATTAGTCCACCCCTCATGAAGCAACCTCAGTTACGCGGCAATACTCACCAAAAAGGTAACGGGTAGACCCCAAACATATCCCCAAGCCAAGACCATGAAAGGTAACATATGTCCGACGTGCATGGAGGGTGCTGTAGGATCGATGCCAACGTAGATACCAGCTCTCTTCTCGGTGAATACTTGGTGGAGCAACTCGCGTTCACTAAAGCGAAGACATCGAAATTAGCATGAAGTTTCTCCAAGTCATAAATGACACAGGGTACGATCAATCTCGAATCTCAAAACATACCCAACAACATCGTGAATCAGACCACGTTCCTCCAAATGCGCAGCAAAGCTCTTCCTCTTGCCATCCTTAATCTCCTTCGCATGACGAGCCCATTCATCTTTCCCATCTTGCACGCGCTTCAACCATTGCTGCGTAATGAACCTCTTCTGTTGGGGCGAGCACTCCGACTGCCGAAAGAATAGCGCCGGACGATGTGTTTCGTTTCCGAGTGGGTTTGTTTGTGATGCTGCGCCGAAGCTACGTGCTACGCATGGTGTCGTACGCGGAGTACGGGCGCTGCGACATGTCGCGCGTGCGAGAGGCGCCGACTGAGGTCGCATGAGACCGATTGAGTGGAATAAGTTGGGAATACGTTCTGAGTAACTTTTCTCGACGGCGGGAATTGATGTGAAGCTCGGGAGATTGTTGCGATAAGCCGGGATATTATTAATCCGGTATCAGCAAGACCATCTTGCTCGGGGAGCAATGAAAATCTTTGAAGATTCAACGTATTCAACACATTCAAAATTATCAAGATATTCGATATATTCAGAGTATGTAGAATATTTAAAATTGTTTTATTTTTCTATAATATTTACTACTTTACCCTGAGAAACATATCCATGGTGGCACTCTACTCACTTAAAAATTCAAGTCACTAACCAAAGTAACTAAACTAAACCACCGAGTTTTAATTCTGGAGCTTCACTTCAACCCTTCTATTATTTTGATGGTCTTGTCAATCTAGCTTCAGGCACATTGGTATAATAGTATCTTGCGCATGTCATTGTTTCAAGTGACATTCCACTATTTGCACTTCCCTTTAGCCAGGGAGTAGTATATTTTATGTTCACATTAAGGTTTTTCAAATTGATGAAAGGTTCTTCATCAATCCCCGGTACTCCGTAGATCCGTGAAGTCAATAATCAAAGACAGAAAGACCTAAGCTACAACAGTGCACCTAAAAATGATGTTAGTAGAAAGATAATTGCCCAATTATCTTTCTACTAACATCATTTTTGATATGATCATACTAGTAATTAGTAGATAGTATGCTGCAGCATACCAATAGTTGGTGTATTCAAATTCCGAGATAGTCTTCATACTTCATTATCTGACGTCACCATGTAAATCACCGCAGACAAGAATCAACTTTCAGTAATGTACAGCCATTCGAATTGGACTCGAAAGACACTGATTGATCAGCAAATTCAAATGTTTCCGAGAACGGGTCCATCTTCGCCCGACTTGAGTTTAATAATCGTCCCGTCACAATGGTGGGGATCGCCCTACGTCAATCCGGCCTTTTATAGTTGATGCCCCTCCATCTTTGATCCACCACTTCCGCATTACACTTTTTAATTCACCTTTGTATCCTTTCCTCACCTCTCAGAATTCCTATAATTGACTTGTCAGAATAATGGCTCCATCAACTATGAAGCAGTGGGTTGTCGAGAACAAGGACAATGATTTCGACGGCCTTGTTTTCAAGGACGCACCTGTCCCAACTGTCGGTGAGAACGAGGTCCTCGTGAAGCTCCAAGCTGCCTCGTTGAACTACCGTGACCTGATTATCCCAAAGGTATGATTGATATGTGTTTGAAAAGTTCAAGCAAGCAAAGGGCTTTGAATTGACAGCTTCTTTTAGGGCAAATATCCCTTCCCTTGCGCATTCCCCGTAATTCCGGCCTCCGATGGTGCCGGTGAAGTCGTCGAAGTCGGTTCCAAGGTCACCGAGTTCAAGAAGGGTGACCAAGTCGCAACTCTCTTTAACCAAGGTCACCAATTTGGCGCAGTCGACATTCTTGCCACACAGACTGGACTGGGTGGTGCTCTCGATGGCACTCTTCGCGAATATGGCGTTTTCGGCGAGAAGGGTCTGGTCAAGGCCGCAAAGAATCTCTCACCCGTTGAAAACAGCACCCTGACTTGCGCTGCTCTCACAAGCTGGAACGCGTTGTACGGCCTGAAGCCATTGAAGCCTGGCCAAGTTGTTTTGGTGCAAGGAACTGGCGGCGTGAGCATCTTCGGTTTACAGGTAAATGATCTTCAATTTCTTCTGCGGATAATTGGAACACTGGCTGATCAGAAACCCCGGAAATAGTTTGCAAAGGCCGCGGGCGCGACTGTGATAGCCACGACTTCTTCCGACCAAAAGGCCGCGAAGCTTAAGCAGCTGGGCGCCGACCATATCATCAACTATAAGACTGACCCGAACTGGGGCGAGACTGCTCGCAAGTTAACCCCCGAGGGTGCGGGTGTGGACCACATCATTGAAGTCGGAGGAGCTGGTACTTTGAAGCAGAGCTTCAAGGCTATCAAGTTCGAGGGAGTCATTAGCATTATTGGCTTCTTGGGTGGTCTCGACCCGAGCCAGCAGCCTAGTATCCTGGATACTCTGAGCAACATCTGCACTGTCCGTGGTGTCTATGTTGGCAGTAAGGAGCTGATGCGCGATATGGTTCGGGCTATTGAAGCCAACAACATTCACCCCGTGGTGGATGAGAAGGTCTTCACTCTTGCTGAGACTCGTGATGCATATGAGTACATGGTAAGTGACTCTTGAGATATCCCATGCAAGTCGTCGACGCGGAGAAATACTGACTATCAAATAGTGGGCCCAGAAGCACTTTGGCAAGTTGGCTATCAAAATCAATTAAAGAATGTAATTAGGATCATAAAGACACCAGAATAGGAAGCAGAGTACAAACAATATAAGAAATAAAGCAATTCTTACCAGTCATTAATATAGTTGAGGAGGAAAAGTAGAAGATGAAGTGGCTGCACGCGGCGGGGTGGAACATCACGAGATCAGCAACTGCTCGTCTTCCTCAACTTCCACCTTTCTTTTTCTCATTTCTCATTTTTCCTCCTCAACTTGAACACCATCGGAATCTTTCTTAGTCGACTTCCCAACCCCCAACGCTTCTTCGGCTAGCTACAGCTAATCCCTGCACCCGAGTTCTTGGGGGACTTACCCCTCTTGTCCGATAATGCAGCTGCAGATTGACAGAAATACCTCGACCTTCCCCATACTTGGACCTAATGAACACAAGAAGGGAATAGATCGGACTGCGACTTTTGTTTCCCCGGCTCAGATGAGTCTGTTCGCTCGTGTGACCTGCTACCCACCCTTGGGACAGGTATCCTGTTTCCCAAAGACCAAGAGGAAATTACGATCTGATAAGGGTGACAATTCGGTATGGTTTCTTAGACCATAGACGCACTGGGCTTATACTAAATACTGGAATAGATACCTTTCACGGTTGTCATTGAATCAAGCATATCATTACCAGATCAACTCTGGGAGGTACAGATTTGGCATAATATCTCGACCTCAGAATGGGAAGCACTTCCCCTGCACAAGACGAATGCACACCATGCGCCGTTGCTGAATAGTAAGCACGAGGAATATACATATTATCGCCATATCTTCACAAGCCAAGTTGATCTTCCATCTAATGGCGGCCATGCGCAATTCACTGTGCGCTTTCGAACTAGCCCAGATACTGAGTGGCAATGGATAAATCAACATCACCCGGTCAAAGATGGGGAAATTGTGTTCGGTCCTTGTTCCTCCGATATTGAAAAGGTGTTATCCTCTTGTTATCCTTTTCGAGGGGGAAAGGACGAGCTCGCAAAGTATATCGACAATCTCTCCCAAGATGTCCAAGTCGAGTCACGCGCTAGTGAGGCCCCTGGTTCTCTGCTATGGTCAGTATCCGGAGAAGCAGATGGTGCTTCGAATGAAGCCTCGGGGATTACATCGCTTGTTCTCGGGACTCCTTCATTCACGGCGAAGAATTTCTCGTTAGTACGCGTTTGGAGTCCATGGCTAGGTCCGCGCCATGGTAAAGATCAGTTCCATTTGACGGAAGATGCAATTTTGATCTCCTTTCTGCGCAAGGATGGCTTGAATCTTGTACTTCTCGCCGTTTCAGGTGTGAATGATGTTTTGACCATTTTCCAGTCAGGTCATGAGGGTGAGGTTGTGATCAAAACCCGGAACGACAACACAGAATCCGCCCAATTTCAAGTACTGGCTGCTCTTGCAGAGGACTTCGAGGTCGCCATGAGTGCCCTCGTATATGAATCGCGGAAAGTGGTAAACCCATTTTCAGAATCGTCTATGAGCGATTGGGAGGAACCATCTCCAGTTTCTCCGCTTGGAGACGATATTGTATTTGTGGAAAAAGACCCCAAGATACAGTGGCTCGCGGAATGGTTTGATGGGCTGACATACTGCACTTACAATGGACTGGGACAAGAATTGACTGAACATAAACTCTTTCGCGCCTTGGAATCTCTTAAGTTGCATGGTATCAGTATTTCTAATCTTATCATTGACGACAATTGGCAGAGTGTCGACAACGAGGGCGAATCTCAGTTCAAAAGACGATGGCAGCGATTTGAAGCCAACTCAAAAGCGTTCCCTCGTGGTCTCAAACGAACGATAGATGATATCCGCCATAAATATCCTAATATTCAGCATGTCGCCGTATGGCATGCTTTGTTTGGCTACTGGGGTGGAATCAGCCCCGACGGTGAACTTGCTCGAAAATTCAAGACGAAGGAAGTGAACATCAAAGATCCCAGTCCCAACGGTCCAATTGCACAAAATAATCCCGAAGGGAAGATCCTCGCCATCGACCCTGATGACATTCAACGTTTATACGAGGAATTTTACAGCTACCTTAATTCTGTCGGTGTTGATTCTGTCAAGGCAGATGCCCAGTTCTTCCTTGATCTTCTAGAAAACCCAGATGACCGCAAGAGATTTACTGCCGCATACCAAGATGCATGGTCAATTGCAGCTCTCAAACAATTCAATACCCGATCGATATCTTGCATGTCCCTCGTTCCGCAAATAATGTTCCACTCACAGTTACCCAACAACAAGCCAGCCATTCCACTTCGAAACTCCGACGACTTCTTCCCCGAAGTCCCGTCCTCACATCCATGGCATATATTTTGCAATGCACACAACTCATTATTGACACGGTATTTGAATGCTCTCCCGGATTGGGATATGTTCCAAACTCAGCACCCCTACGCCTCCTATCATGCAGCTGCACGTTGTATCTCCGGAGGACCGGTATATATCACCGATGAGCCTGAGAAGCATGACATCGATCTCCTCAATCAAATGACAGCACCGACTGTACAAGATAATACTGTGATTCTACGACCTAGTGTCGTCGGTCGCACGATCGACGTCTACAATGACTACAATGAGGGGCAGATTCTACGAATCGGCAGTTATACAGGTTGGGCAAAAACCGGCAGTGGAATAATAGGCCTGTTCAATCTGAAATCCACGGAGGCAACCTGCATGGTCTCGTTACTAGATTTCCCGGGTATACACAATGATACCGATGGCCAGTATATCGTACGCGCCCATACCAGTGGCAAGGTCACTGAGCGGACTTACTGCTTTGACGATAGCTCCCTTATCTCTGTCATCTTACAGGACAAAGGTTGGGAGATCCTCACAGCTTACCCAACCTACTCTTTCGCTCTGAAAGGCAGTATCAAGAACCACAGTACTACCTCCGAGGGCACCCTGACAAATGTCGCGGTTCTGGGCCTGCTAGGTAAAATGACCGGCGCGGCTGCAGTGGTAAGCTCAGACATCTTCCTGTTGGAAAATGGTCGCTTGCGATTTGATATACATTTGAAAGCACTGGGAACGCTCGGAGTTTATTTCTCCAACCTTGTGGATCTGGATATTGGTCGAGACTTCATGGTGATGATCCTTGGACGCGCTATTCCACCTAAGACGGTCTGGAAGGTAGGTGGAGAGAATGCGAATGTACTTGCAATTGATGTCCTGGCGGCTTGGAAGGCGATGAAGCTGGATAGTGGCTGGAGCAATGAGGTTGTCGTTCAAGTGTTTGTAGGATAGCGCTATCATTCGAGCGACATCTTTGAATAGTTTTACGTTGAGACAGAAGATTAGACTGACTATATCATAGCCTTCATAATGAGGCCATAATTAAATTCAATTCACTAGTATCTATCATCTGCACTTCGTCTAGATAACCTCGCCATAATCCATACTGCTCCAATAAACAGTGAAATACTGCTACTACCGACGTCTCCACAGAGGGGCCGGCATTGTGCAATACAGAGCTAATATCACGCATACCATGTTAACCCACAAGATACTTATTACGAGCTTTACAGTAGAGCGGCCCGGAAAAGCACGATATCGGCGGATCGCGTATCGGCGCGAGAAAGTATGGGATTTCCGATCCGCGTGGATGAGGAGGGGTAATAGTCGAGGGGCAAACATAAATACGCGCCAGGACCCCTCGGATATTCAAGTGAAAAGTATTTCATAGTATCAGGATAATACTCAAGGAGATTTTCTTTGATACTGAACATCTCAATTCTTCAAAAATTTTCTCTTAATCATCATGTCTTTGGGCCGCACTTTCAAGTTGAATTCTGGCTATGAAATCCCGGCTGTTGGTCTGGGTACTTGGGTATGTGATTCGAATATCTCCCAAAATAAATCAATTAGACTAAGCTGACTATAACAAATTTATAGCTCTCTAAGCCCCATGAAGTCGAAAATGCCGTTGAAACTGCTCTTCGTAAGGGATATCGTCATATAGATGCGGCAGCATGTTATCAAAACGAGAACGAGGTTGGAAACGGCTGGAAGAAGTCCGGCGTACCTCGTGAACAGATTTTCGTGAGTAGTGGAAAGTCTCAAAGACTTCAATAGATACTCAACTAATACTTTAATGTTGTACTAGATCACCAGCAAACTGTGGAATACCCATCACCATCCAGACCACGTCGAAGAAGCTCTCAACAAAACCCTTGCAGATCTTCAGACTGATTATCTGGATTTGTACCTCGTACGCGCGCAATTCTCTCTAATTCACCCAATACGAGGCGAAAAAACATAAAACTTACTATCGAATAGATCCACTGGCCCGTCGCTTTCGCCCACACTAATGAAACCCTCACCCCGACGGACCCGGTCACGAAGCGCTTCCAAATAGCCGATGTCCCGGTCTCTGATACCTGGGCTGTTCTGGAGAAATTCGTTCAGGAGAAGAAAATCCGGAGTATTGGAATTAGTAATTTTACGATCCAGGCAACAAAGGATTTATTGAAGACTGCGAAGATTCCACCAGCTGTGAACCAGATCGAGGCTCATCCATACCTTCTTCAGCCGGAGCTTTTCAAATACCTGAAAGACAACGTGAGTGGATTCAAATGCCCCTTTCGAAGCGGTGTTTTTCAGCTCTATTTACTAGATTGCTTACTCATGACAGAACATTCTCCCTGTTGCATACAGCCCGTTAGGAAACAACATCTACAATCTCCCTCGGTACAGTGATCTACCCAGCCGGCTTGCTTACCTGAGCTAATTCAGAACCCACAGTGTTGTCGATGATCCGACAGTCGTAGAAGTCGCTAAGAAGTTGAACAAGGATCCTGCCATTCTATTAATTTCTTGGGCTGTCCAGCGTGGTTCCTCTGTTTTGCCTAAGAGTGTCACTCCATCTCGGATTGAGAGTAACTTCCAGGGTGAGTTTCCAAGTTCCACCTGTCTATATCTGGCTTTGAGTTAGAAGGAGGGGTGTGCTAATGGGTGGTTATTGGTAGACTTTGTTATTCCTGATGCTGAATTCGAGGCTTTGAACAAACTTGATAAGAACGAGCGGTACAATTACCCTTTCCGTTGGGGAATTGATGTCTTTGGGGAATTGGGTGCTGCGGAGGCTGAGAGGCGTGCTGAAGAGCATGCTGCTAAGTTGAGGGGAAATTCTTAGCTGAGTTGAGTGTTTAGTAGGATCTGTTGAGGTGTGATTGTTGAGGTACTACCGGTTTTACTCTATCCAGTATACAAATGATAACGTCAGATGGCAATTATACTGTGTACATAATGTTTCAACTAAAACCCTACTAGTATGTACACTGCTAGTAGTAGTATAGCAATATTCCACGCCATATATTAGATGATGACCAGATTACTGTGATGAAGTAGTAGAGCTAGTAGTATACCAAATTCCCCAGTGGCCATCTCACTGCCGAGTCAATAACACAGAAAAATAAAGAAAAAGTAAAAAAATTAGAAATTGAATAGCAGAGAATGCCAGTGTTATAGGACAAAGCATTGAGTCAATAACATGTAAATGGCACACAATCTTGATTGAATCAGTCGAGAATGAAATTCCTGTTGCGTTCAACTTGAACCTTTTTCCCGTCCGCAGGTCTCCAACATCAAACAACCCCGCCACATCACATTCTAAGCACAACTAACTATTGATCAATTTGATCAAGAATTACCGCTACATTTAATTGCAATCCAATATCTCCTAGACTCAGACGAACATCGCATCAATTAGCCATTGCCACCTTGAGATCAAAAATGCCAGCTACGAAAGAAGGCCGCGTTAGCAAAAACAAAGCACGTCGATCCGACACTCCAACACGACGCGTGCAGTCCAGCAAAAGTGAGTCAATTATAGTCCACAATAAACACAATCCCAAACAATCAATCTCCCAGTATCATCTGGTGAATTTTAGGATTGATCATCGAGATATCCTACATCCACTAGCCTAGTCAATCCCATCTATAAAGTCCTAAACGCGTCTAACAAATGCACCAGTCCTTCCACTCGTCGAACGCACCAATGCACTTCCCATCAACGAATTCATTTCACTATACGTGAGACCACTATCTGTAACTGCAGAAACCAGTAATGTGACAGATACAACCACAAAACCCATAAATACGGAGGTTCAAATACCCCCGCTGGACATCTACTCCGCGGCAACCATCCCATCATCAGACCTGGAAGCATGTCTAGATCTGATAGAAGAGACCTCCGGCTCCGCATACGCCGCGTCGGCAATCGGATGGTCGCGTCTGAAAAAGCGCAAAGAAATGAAATTGCCCGATATGAAGTACCTACTTGTGCGGGGCACGCGAGAAACCGGCCGCATATCCGACGAGCCGAGTTCAGGTCCAGGATTAGAGTCAGCGTCGGGGACCGGTACAGAGCCAAGTGGATCAAGCTTGGAATCAGAGGCCAAGGGTGAAAATGTGCGAGGTGAAGCATTTCCCTCTGAGGATGGACGGATTCTCGGGTTCTTGTCGTTTATGGTTACGTATGAAGATGGGAAGGAGGTTATTTATTGCTATGAGATTCATTTATCATCCATGGCAAGGGGTAAGGGACTAGGGATTCTATTGATGGGTCAAATGGAGGGGATTGGGAAATTGATTGGGTTGGAAAAGGCTATGTTGACTGTTTTTAAGTCGAATAAGGGTGCGAGGGAGTTTTATAAGAAAGGTGGGTATGAGGTTGATGAGAATTCGCCGCCAGCGAGGACGTTGCGGAATGGGACGGTTAAGGAGTATGATTATGAGATTTTATCAAAGGTATTGAAGTGATATAGACCTTCGTCTTGATGATATGAAAGGATAATAATAAAATGTTGCGCTATCATGCAGTTGTTCAGTTATACATTACACTTGTTTGATTTCGGCGCCTTGTTTGTCTGGGTGATCCTGCTCCCATTCATCACGTAGAGCAGAGAAGATGCTGTCTGCCAGTAAAATGGAAAGACCAAGACTCCAGACAAGGGTGATGGCATAGAAGAAATTGGCATTGCCGGATCCAGCGTAGATCCAGAGGTGGTAGAAGGCTGGGCCGAGGAGACTCGAGTAGAGGATGGCAGAGATGGCGAAGAATGTGTATCGCATCACTGGGCAAAGTTAGTACGCCGGGGTAATAGATTGTTGCATTTGCAATGATAGACTCACAAGGGAAAAGATGGCGATATAAAGGTAGCATGGCAAAGTATAGAGATGCGTCAGAAATACTGGGGTAAGGCTTAAAGATGGCAAAGACACCAAGTAACGATGCAATGACAAATAACGGCTGTCGTCTTAACCGTGTAGTGAGACCACCAACATAGCTGGCCAAATGAAGCCAGAATACACCGAGGAAGAACTCGCGGAACGAGTCGAACATCTCAATGAAGAAGTACCACCACAAACCGACATTGGGGGTCAAGTCAGGGACCAACAGGTGGAAGCCATATGTTGCTGACATGAACTCCCAAAAGTTCCCAGTAATGAGGTAGGACAATGCAAGCAGCCCTGCAACGCTTGCTAGCAAAATCACCGCGTGTTGCAAGATATAGAAAGCGGCCTTTGGTGGTTGCTTGGATGTTTGATGTACTCGATCGTAGCACAGGAGAACAAGAGGAATAGATAAGAGCGCAGGATAAAGCGAGAGGTAGGAAGCAAGACCAAGGGCGAGCATCGCATTGATACTATTTCCACCAACGGCATTGGATACAGCGAATAGGATTCCGGAGGTCGTGAATACGCTCGTCGAACGCGCTAAACAGGTGGCAATTGTAAATGGATTGAAGAGAAACCTATTTCTTGATCAGCAAAAGGTTCCAAAGCGGATTCTTAGGCCCAAGGAGCGTACCAAGCCGCGACAGACACCCCGTCCCACCGCACATGTTTCCGAACGGCAGAGTGGTATCGACTTTGGATGGATTGCCCCGACTCTGAGATGGTCACCAAGGCATAAGCATTCACTAGGTCCACCAGAAAATAGAATATCGCAGTGGGAATCGGATTGTTGTGGATGTCGGGCAGGAGAGAGAACAGAGGGAGGAGAAGAGGTGCCTGCATTACAATTGTTAGTTCATCGAGGAGGTATTGCATCTCACCCATCAAGAATCAACCTACCTGGTGAAAGACCCCACCATCATAAGGTGATACATTGCGAATATAGAGATACAATCCTTCTTGCACTATGAAGCCCCTAAATTAGCCACGCAAACACATACAATTGCTTCGTTTAGTCCTCGACTCACATCGCTTGAAGCTATTGACTGGGGTCGATACCTCCACTCGACCAGTTAGTAGATCTGGCAAAGATGGAAATACACAAATGAGTAGCAGTCGCAACACAAAGGCGGCGCCAAACACACCGACCATGCGTCTATCGACTGCCATGGCGTTGTTGGAGCTGTCTTGTGCTGAACAAGAAGATGTTGTTGTCTTTGGAGGAGCCCGCCCTCTCCGCGGTACAAACGGGGGTGGGAACTCTGACCGCCTTCCGAACTGAGTCTCGGCGGAAAAAAAAAGTTATCGAGAATTTTTCCTCTTCTTATCGCATTCTGTTTCTGTTTGGTCTGGAACTTCACCTTTTGACCAGGAAAAAACAGACATCATGGCGAAGATCAAGAAGAAGGGTAGGCTTTGGATATCGTTTTTGATTGAGGGTTCTTCTCCGCTAACTAAGAATTAAAAGGTACTTCCGGCCAGGCCAAAAACTATATCACTCGTACTCAGGCCGTGCGAAAGCTGCAGATTTCTCTGCCTGACTTCCGTCGCCTATGTATCTTCAAGGGTAAGTTGGAAATGGTTTATGGAATGTGAATGCGACTGTGGAACTAATTGGGTCTGTGATTGAAAAGGAATTTATCCGCGTGAGCCTCGCAACAAGAAGAAGGCATCTAAGACTTCTACCCCCAACACAACCTTCTACTACACCAAGGATATCCAGTATCTGCTTCACGAGCCTCTGCTGAACAAGTTCCGTGAACAGAAGGCTCTTGCGAAGAAGATCGCTCGCTCTTTGGGTCGTGGTGAAGTCAGCGACGCTGCGCGCCTCGAGAAGAACCACGCCCCCAAGCTCACCCTCGACCATGTTATCAAGGAGCGCTATCCCACCTTCATCGATGCTCTGCGTGACCTTGATGATGCTCTCTCTCTGCTGTTCCTCTTCGCTACTCTTCCCTCCGACAAGCACGTTCCTCCCAAGACCATTGCCCTCTGCCAGCGTTTGTGCCACGAGTTCCAGCACTACTTGATTGTCACCAACTCGCTGCGCAAATCCTTCCTTTCGATCAAGGGTATCTACTATCAGGCTACTATTCAAGGTCAGGACATTATGTGGCTGGTTCCCTACCGATTCGTTCAGCGTGTTAACGGCGATGTCGACTACCGTATCATGGCCACCTTCGTCGATTTTTACACCACCCTGCTGGGCTTCGTCAACTTCCGCCTGTACTCCACCATTGGCATTAGATACCCCCCGAAGTTCGATACCCGCAGTGATGAGAACGGTGCGGAGCTTGCTGCTTTCACCCTCGAGGGCCGTGGTGTTGGCGAGAAACCCAAGGCTATTGAGCCCAGCAAGACTCAGACCAACGGCTCTAACAAGGAAGTCTCCAAAGAGGTGCAAGCCAAGGTTGACAAGGTGATCAAGTCGGCTGGATTGGACCAGAACATTGATGAGAAGACGGTCGACACCACCGAGGAGTCGACCGATGCCATTGATCGTTTCGAGCCTGCCGCCCCCGAAGCCGATACTCTTCCCCAGCCCGACATGAGCGGCAACGAAGCTGGAGCTCTCTTCTCTCCTTTCGTCTTCTACATCTCCCGTGAGGCCCCCAAGGCTCCCATTGAGTTCATTCTCCGTTCTTTCGGCTGCAAGCGCATTGGCTGGGACGCTGTCCTGGGTGACGGAGCTTTCACACACGATGAGACCGACCCCCGAATTACCCATCAGATCGTTGATCGTCCCCAACTCCCCGCTGAGTCTTTGCCTGCCGTTCCTGCTGCCGATAACTCCATTCAAAAGGTCAAGCCTGGCACTCGCATTCCTGGACGTACCTACGTCCAGCCCCAGTGGGTCTGGGACTGCGTCAATGAGGGCAAGCTCATCCGTGCCGATTTGTACGGTCCTGGCGCCACTCTCCCCCCTCACTTGAGTCCTTGGGTTAAGCCTTCTCGTGGTGGTTACGACCCCCGGGCTTCCCTGGCTGAGCAGGAAGAGGAGGGCGAGGCTGAGATCGCCGAAGAGGCCGAGGACAGCGATGAAGAGATGGAGGATGAGGCCGCTCCCGAGGAGAAGTCCGCCGAGGAGTCCGAGGAAGAGTCTGTTGACGGTGGCATGGATGTTGCTGGCACTGATGACGATGAGAGCGGCAGTGACGAAGACGAAGAAGAGGTTGACGAGTCCTTCGCCGGAATCGAGGAAGATCCCGCCTCCGAGTCTGAAGATGACGACGAGGCTGCTCGCAACCAGCACCAGCGTGAGCTAGAGGCCGAAGCCGCGGGTCTGCCCTTCTCTGCCAACGGAGGCGGTGATGAGGCAGCCAAGAAGAAGTCCTCCAAGGCCAAGAAGATGGCTGCTAAGAAGCGCCAGGAGGAGGAAGAGCTTGAACGACAAAAGATGATGATGAGCCGCAAGAAGCGTAAGCTGCTCGAGAAGATGATGCATTCGAACAAGAAGCAGTCCGATGAGGCCGCCAAACTCCGTTCGAAGCGCCGCAAGATTGAGAAAGGCGCCGAGAAGAAATAAGTTAGGCGAGGTTTGTCAAAATTAGGAGTATTTCTTTGATACTGGCGTTTGCGGCTGGATAGTCCCCTGTATATGCATGACCTAAAAATCTGTCAATTCAATTTAATGCTATACTACAAAGTTTGAATAAGTAACTGTCGCATGTTATTCCTACAAAGCCACCTTTAATCCCTAGAAGATGATAATAGTCTCAATCCAGTAGCCCCAAGGGTTGTTCAAGTCCTTGCAATAATCTTGTCCATAGTATGATAGGTCACGTGAAATCTGAATATCCACCCGGCGGAATTTTTGATGGAAGACGACAACCGTCTGCTTGACGACACTTGGGCGGGATATGTTCAGACTGACGCGAATCTAATTGTTTTGGATTGTAGCGGGATGCTGAACTCATCAGAATCGTCTCGTGGCAACTTACAGACCAAAATACCGCTTTGTACCTGAGATGAGCGGTCCCGTCAACAATATCACTATATTCGCAAATCCATCACAACGCTGAGGCATGTCCTCGAATCCAGCAGATAATAATCACCCTCCATCATCAACTCAATTTTTGCCCCCACAATCAGCACAGCCGTACCGTTCAATATTTGGCGGTCCTAGCAGTGATGCAGCTCCACTTCCCTCATCCCAGCCAGAACCACCTCGAAGGTCTATCTTCGGAGGTCCGAGCAGCAGCCATGTTGGTCCGAAATTGGAGCCCATGAATGAGGGGCCGGAGTATGATGGACTTGACTCTCTGCTTCGAGAACGACCCCTGGAGGACGATTATAATTCCGAAGCCGAGAGCTTTCAAGGAAGTCTTAACGGCGACGATGGACTGGGACTAGAGTCTGAACCGGATTGGTCTCGTAAATCTCAATCTCGCACCGTCTCGGATTCACCCAGGAGGAGTTCACCGCTGCAGCCAACTACCTACGTCCTTGATCGCGGTTTGGACCTACCGCCTGGAGTCACGCGTCCTAATCGCTGGGATGGAGCTTCTAGTACATATAAAAGGCTGATTGCAGGTGAAAGGGGTGCATATGAGGGGATTTTGGCCAGTCGGTCCATGGATCTAGCGGCTCATCTCTATGACTCTTTCGTGCTTCGCAATCAGAAAGCGGATGCGCAATTGGGTCCTAATGATGAGAGTGAGGATCCATCGGCTGTTAAGAAAGTCTGGGCTGGGTGGCCCATGCTGGCAGAAACTGTTCCTCGCTGCGATGAGTATGTTCATCGAGAATTAGATGACCCAGACACTTATCGAATGGAACCCGATCCTCGCCCTAGTGCCGATCTCGAAGAATCTATTATGGCAAGCATGTTGAAGAGCGCCAAAGAAACTTTCTTGGCTCGAGGATGGGATAACGACGATCCTAGACTTAGGTCGCAGGAAGAACTCGATCCGAAAATGGATACGGAAGATGAGGATCCGAACCAAGATGAGTCGGGACTTGGTGGTAGTGCTGACGACGAGCCGTTTCATCCTGTCTTCCAAGCTGATGACGACAAATCCAGACGACAACTACGGCCATTATCTCGAAATGTCATTTCGCAAATCGATCGTGTGCTGATGGGTCTACATCACGCTATGCAGGGTAGAAGCCGAGCCGAG
>Ga0209673_1000837_pt1 | contig 40256 bp, 35 predicted proteins | sample AraplaCol_mMS_r2_2_FD_184274 | JGI IMG/M metagenome (GOLD analysis project Ga0209673, IMG submission 184274) | Arabidopsis root microbial communities from North Carolina, USA - plate scrape MF_Col_mMS_r2 (SPAdes) (version 3) | ecosystem: Host-associated > Plants > Roots > Endosphere | place... | reverse complement strand
GGCGCGTTATGGTAGGGCCAGGGGATCGATCCGTACTCAGCCCCCTGCCAGTTACCGGTGGTTGCATGAGCAGGAGGAACTGCATAGCCGGGAACGACAAAATGATCGAATTGATTCTCTTGAGGAGAGTGAAGTGCAGACACTAGCCTGTCATGGCTGTGCTGCGCGGATGAGAAAGGTGCCATTTGAAATGGACTGGAGGGGACATGACCTTGATGCCAGCGGAGCGCATCCTGCCCTCGCATGCCAGACTCTTGGGGGTTGATGGGCTCGGGCTCGGCCTCGCGGGTCCGGTATTGAAGCTCGTTGCCGTAACTGCGTAAGTCGAACATGCGACTGTTAGCAGCGCAGTTCTCAGTGAACTCGCGACTGGAAGCCATCGTGGTGATACGATATTTTCGACTTAAGGGGTGAGAAAATGGATGAGTAGTTTAGTCCAGTGGTATGAAAGATGCGATATAAACGATTTGCCCTCGACAGAAGGGCGGTTATAAGCTAATTTCTGTCCATTCTAGGCGTCGATACTCCTACCACCCTGCGCCTTCTTTCCTTGCCCGCAAAATTGAGAGTAATAGCCTGAGGGCTCCAAAGGCGACGAATAGAATTCCATCGTATGCAGGAGCTGGTGTGGGCATATACTATTCCGTCGCCCTGTGCCTTCCAAACCAGTCCTTTAATTTGATTTGCATAAGGCGCAGAGAATATTGGTCACCTTGAATTCATCTAGACTCGAAATAAAATGGAAAGGGGTTTGGTTTGGCAATCATGAGCCGGGCTTTTGGGGGGGGGGATAGTACATACTCTCTCCTCTGCATCTGAACAGTCCGCGCCAAATACTTACACGATCCATTACACATAATCTCGAGGCCTGATAGGCTTATTGGACGCTACACCTGACTTTGAATCAAGTCCAAGCATCGTTGCAGCTCAAAATAGATACAGAGCAAGGAAAGGGGAGAGTCCCCGCCTTAAGGGCTACTTTGGCGTACGGATTGTGCGGGCTACGCACCCTGTTGGGTCCATTGCCTATCAACCCGCAGAAATTGAGACTATGTAATTTCCCGGACAAATTTGGTCGTTGCTAATCGACGATCGTGACGAAAGGAGATGGCCCTTAGGACTCCGATGTCTGGTCAGACATGGAGTCGGCTCCACGGTTTTCGCAAACTCCATGCGGGCCCCGCCTACGGTACTATGCAGCTCTGCCCGTCCTGGAAGGCTCGATGATCGGCCATGTGGAGCACCCAGCCGGGATTCATACAGTAGGACTACTGTATTTTGGTACTTTTGGAACAAATGGTACTTTTTTTTTCTCATGTATCTTCACATCTCGTGCATTTCGCGGAATATAACGAGGATGACTGGTGTGCAAAATGCATCGTTCATTCGAGGGGGATCCGGATTGTCAGATCGTTTCCCCGGTTGTTCTCGTTAGAGGTATTGTAGCATAGACTCGCAGCGCTATATTACTTTTTGGATGATCCTGCAAGGGCTGCCCACGGTACCCATCGAAACCCAGATTGGGTTCTCCCGCTGCAGGGCATTTCTCATAGATCCGTAGGTACAAAGGCTTATACTAGTTATGAAGAGGGCCGATGGATGCTGATGGATGAATCTACCTAGATGCTAGTTAGATTTTGGGTGCTCTGACTGGCCAAGCCACCCTGCTTAATAGCATATACATTTTTTGGCAGATCGTGACGGATAACCCGTTTCCTCTAAATGGATGTTAAAGGTTCTGAGATGCGACTTGCTCATTCCCGGTCAGCTTCTGGTAGTTCTGGATACTCTAAAAACTTTTTTTTCCCAAAAATGCAGCTGGGTTTTCCAGAAAAGCCCGGTATGGCGCTTGCGGGACAGTCCTATCTTCATTATCTCAAACTTGAAGTTGACGAGTAAGATTCGGACTCGGTTCAATGTCTTGCTTGGAATATACGATATACAATACATCCACTTTCTGGATGCATATTTTGCGCATGGGATAGGCGGCAACAATCATTAGAGAGCGTGATATGCCGAAACCACAGTGGATTCAGATCACCTCCGAAGATGCAGCGCGTGGCTCATCATTCGTGGCATTTCTGTGGTCGACAGGCAAAGAGGATAATGAGGAAAGAGTAGGAGATGACAATTGGTCGACAAAGTCACAAATATCGCTCAATAATATCGCTTATATTAGCAAGGGGGTCCCGCGTTGACTAGTCTGTACACTGAACCCATCTGTGACTGTTTCTGGAATACCTGCGCCTCTCGTACCAGCTCAAGTCAACATTGTATAATAGGATCAAATCACACCATGCCTATTTTCGGAAGCTGAATTGCCTCGCCACTTCTTCCAGTCCTCGGACTCCATTATATGAGTCTTTCCACCCCCAGTCCATGACCCAAATAGTACAATTTATATGGGATATCGATACCCTATGAATTAAGATTAGTCTTGATTGGCAATAACGAATGAGGTATTAGCTTCCATAGGCTCATGGTTGATGATGGATTTGGGTCATTCGGAGCCCTCAATAATGTACCTATCTATCTGGTGTGGCTTAATTCGATGACAGTAGAATAACATGGTTAACCTAAACATCTCTGACTTCGGGAAGGTAGAGCAGGGGCCGACGGTTTTATGTATTCACTCGGGAGCCACGAAAAGGGAAGGGAGATGAGCTCGACCCGAGCAAACACCATGACAGTAGTCTACTATGGTATAAATGTGCTGGACGGTGGAAAGATCACAACCTGCCGTACTCTTTAAATAAGGAAAGCAAGTTGTTTCTGGTGGACGCTGGCCCTTCTTGAGTAACTTAGGGCTAAATGCGGGTCCAACCTTTGGGCCTGCTTCATGACGTCAAAATTTGACGAACAAGTAACCGATCAGGTGCTGTGGTCCAATGGTTAAGATGACTCGTTGTGGCCGAGTTGGTCCCGGTTCGATTCCGGGCAGCGCCAGTTTCTTTTTGCATTCCCCTCAATGCCTTTTTTGGATCGTCCCAGCCCTTCTCGTCAATCCATAGCATGGATTTTCCTTGATCTCAAAAGAAAATTTCGGCTTCTTTGAATTGGCCTGGAAATAGAAAGCTTGCATACCCGGGCCAACACTATTAAGCTCTGAACGCCTCCAAATTCTTTCTCCCATTCATGAGACGAATTAGAGAGAGAGTTTGAAGTTTTCTCGCTCTCTTCTTCTGCTGCTACTTTAATACTAATTGAACTCGCATTCGTGTCTTATCGCGGCCTTTGGGCTATCCTTTCGAATTTTTTGAACCACTTTGCCCGGGGTTTTGGTTGAAGATAGGTCTCATTCACAGGAATCTGGGGTTTTCATAAATGTGCAAGGGGATTGATCAACAGTAATATCAATTCTATTGGTGGAGTGGTGATTGTGAGTAACGATGAAAATGGTAAAAAGACAAGGACGATAGTCGCGAGGCCCATGAACACTTAGCAGGGTCGCCCTAGGGCTCATATTACGGACGTTCGAATGGAATATGATACTAGCGCACTTGAGCGTAATTCCTATGCTCCCTTTCTTTGTAGGGCTTGAAGAAGCTTTAGCAAGGTCACCAAATGACTACCAATGGTATAAAGGAACACTGGCACATCTTTAAGTACAGCTTCGCAATGAATAATAGCTAGATATAAATGGAACAAAGGGTTGTTTGTAAAAAATGAATAAATTAGGCCTGGGGCAATTGTACACTACAATAGTAGTGTTTGATTACCATCATGCTATTTAGCCAAGAGTATCCATACTCTCGGCTAAATAGAAAGTAGAGGCGCCTAAGTTCCTGTCATTAGTGCTGTGTGCCACCTGGGCAATTATGTATCTAGGCACTGTATCTGTCAATAATTACCCCCGAAAATCTCAAACTAGTATTTGAAGACTAGCTGCTTGATGATCAAATGACCTGCCTGTCTAGACAGAATCTAAGGTCATATATGACCTTAGATTTGAATAATGATGCTTCTATATATAATATATATAGAGGCATTATTACACATCGTTCTAGTCATTCGATCGCTTCATTGAATGTGGAACTAAACCACACATTTTGCTCACTACCTTTAGAAGCTACCCAAACGATTATTAGCTTATTAGAATGGTCTAGTAGATCTACTAGATCGGTAATCCATGGATGAAAACATGATAGCTAAGCATCGCAATACATACTGGACTACATAAATCCTTGACTGCATAGGTAAAGGACATGATAAGAGAGCCCTTCTTTGATAAAGAAATGATGCAGAATCCACTGTGAGTTTTCTTTTTAATAAAACCTGGATGTCTATAGCTCGTGTTCTGGGTGAAATTCAAACGAGGATAGCAAAATGGAAGTAGAATATTATAGAAGATACTGTAAAAGGCTCTCATGTACGGGAAACTGGTTTCGAACGTCACCTTATCAGGTGCTGTGGTCCAATGGTTAAGATGACTCGTTGTGGCCGAGTTGGTCCCGGTTCGATTCCGGGCAGCGCCAGTATTTTTTGATGGAATTTTTTTCCAGCATGGGTTATTTTTTTCTTCAACATGATCATTTCAAGAATATTATAAGGCTTTCGCTATTTGAAACCTGCGTGGCTCACCTGAAAGCGGCCCGAATGAGCGAATGTCAACCAAAGTATTTAAGAGCTCTTGACTGCATTGATGCTTCAGTGATTGGTGTCCAGTATTTGTAAGGGCGCGACATACACAATAGCAGGAAGAGCTACCTAGCCTATTCCAATGCTTAAGAACTGCAGTCTCGGTATACCTTGAGTCAACCCGAATCTTGAGTATGGAGACAGGAGAATCGCCTAAATCTAATCAATCTACAACCGAAGGCGTCCTCTTTCTATTGATCTGATACGCATTTCTAGCATACGGGCTGTATCGGACCCGTGATCGTCACGGACGACTAGATCATAAACCACATTTGACAGTCAGGTCCCGGCTATCGCTTCTGATATCGCCTCTTTGAAGCTCACTATATTAATAACCAGATCGCCATCGAACCCACCATTATCTGCAATGTCTATAAGTCCTGCCCAATGCGCTACTAAAGCAGCTATAAGAGCGTCGCTTGCCTGTATATTTATCCCTTGGATGGGTCACTCCGCCATCTAGTACCACTAGATTGACGACCTGAGCTTCGAGGATAGTACCATCCTAAAACCTCTTAGTAAGACTATGGCCGCCGTTGAGTGCAGTGTGCCACGCCTCGAAGACCCTTTGTTTCTTGCCAGTCCTAGTCCGACCAGGTTGACCTCCCTAAGAGGCCCTTGATCTAAGTGCTCAGTGCTCACACCACATGTGGCTGCCGTCCAATAGCCACCAACATCAGTGATACCTTCGAGACATTCCCAATGTCTATGGGCTCTACTAGTAAAGGTTACCAAGTTCCTGGCCCCAAGGTGCGCACCAACATAAGAATCAACCTGTCTGCCGAGCAGCTTACATCTAGTAGTATTATTCAAGTTATAAACAATATCCATAGATCATGCTTGGACTCGCCACGCCTGAGCTACGCTGGCAAAGCAAAGGAGAGCATCGAGAGGTGTGTGAACCAGCCATTTAGAGTAGCAAGAACTTAGCACAAGTCTACTGACAAACCAGTAATTTTCGGGCTTGAATGGGGCTTGTAGGATCCATCGAAATTGAAAGATGACACGATTAGAGATGCCTTCTAGAAGGTATTTCATGATAGAGTTATGATTCGAAAGGGTTGAAAGGAATTTTCTTCATCTTTCTCATTTTTTTTATACAGATGTAGACCATTTGTCCTTGCTGTATACCCTGAATCAGACTATTTCGAGTAGTGGAAGGGGAATATTGAAAACACTTTTAAAAAAATACAACTTGTCAGGGGAGTGGGCTGTAAGATTATACTAGTTTGTTCTTGATCTATAGTTCTCTTCTGATATTATTCAATTTATCTACCGCTTACATCACCTATCAGGTGCTGTGGTCCAATGGTTAAGATGACTCGTTGTGGCCGAGTTGGTCCCGGTTCGATTCCGGGCAGCGCCAAGTTCTTTTTACTTTTTTTCCACTCTTCATTTTGACGATTTTGGTTCAAATATCTTGAATTACTTGTCGAAAGATGAGACTTTCATTATCTATTTACTCGGTACCTCCATCGCACCTTCTATCTGGACCCTCCTACTTACCACCCTCTATTTACAATAACACATCTTATTTACTATCACCGGCTCTTCATCTTACTTAATTTTCTCGATTTTCGCAATAACACACTGTTATCATTCAGTTAAGGCATATTACAATCTTCTGTGGAGATGTCTTACCTGGAAAGGAAAGATGAAAAGCTTCAGGCTTACTCCCAAATAGCCGTCAAGCGCTCTCACTTTGATGATTTCTTGGATATCTTCGGATCTAAAAATGGCGAGAAAGCCGAGGAAGCTCTGCCGTTGCCCTCGCTGAAGAAGATGAAGACGGAGATGGACCCGGTGAATCCCTTTGGTACTCCGTCTACATTCTTTCAAGAGCAGCAAATACACGATAAAAACATTGAAACGCAGTTTGTGGCTATCCTTGTGCTTCTCTGTTAACTCTGCCCAAGCTGTGTATACGGTACTCTAACAAGCTAATATGCTGTTCCCTCTAGGATAAACTCGCACATACGCATGCAGACTATGCGCTTCACGAAATCATCGTGTCGAAAGAGGTCCAACTCTATGCCGGGTCTGTCGAAAAGCTATAGCTCTTGTTTCCGTGGGTCATCATCCCGAGCGAAAAGAATTCTACTTCATGACCTTACTACCACCCACGGATCGAAGACTACCAAGAAAGCGGTGTTAGAACTGATGCAGATCGAGCTTGAAGCACACAGTCTTGAAATATCGAGTATGGTTCTCGAGCGGGTTGGCCGCATGCTTCCCGACCATGATGCCCCTCCAGAGCAACTGGATGATCTGAAGATGTTACTGGTCCAGCCGATGCTTCTCTCTAACAAGCAGCTTGGTCAGATTTTGCAGCTTGAAGAGCTCCATAAGCAAATTTTCACAAATGAAGCGACGATTTTGGAAACCACCTTTTCTACATTCGCTCCTGGTCCTTTTCACCGTCTCAACTCTACTCTGTCTCAGACCTCATGCAAAAAAGGGGTATGCATTTCCCCAATTAAATGAATGGAAGTTTGCTAGTCTCTTGGCACAACCATGTCGTCGCTGTCTGACAATCAGATACATTGGTGCTACGAATAGCCGCAAAAACACTTTCAGGTGCTTCTCAGACGACCTCAACAATAAGCCTGAAAGCAGTCTCTTTGGTTGCATGTTACGTTTCCTCAAAATGACCCATCTCGACATATTCAATAGCGCGGAGATCCACCTGATCTCCGATGTTTCACTTGAGATACTAGGAAACCAGAGTCACACAGGCAATCGCCTTAATGCGGACGATACAGAAAGCATTCTTATTCATCTCTTCGGATGTAATTCGCTTTTGAATGTGCAGCATGGTGGAAATCACATTAGATATCTGGCAAACTATGGCGATGAGATCATCTTCAAGAGCCTCCAAACTAAATATTTCGAGCATTTTCGTATTCGATGCAGTGAATTTCCGGAGAGAGAATGGCAGTCGCCGGTTAGTTCTCTTGGCTCTATTTTCACTGAGTTATTGAGCCCAGATTGCTCTATGACCAAGCCCGTGGTGGAAATTCTCGGCAACCAAGCAAAGCCCTACCGATATTTGGGAACGACTATCATGATATTTTTTGGGGAGGAATTGTCTCAGAGCCATTACAAGGAGGGGTGCTCTTTCTTGCATGGGCCTGCCAAATCAAGCAGACTTGTGAGAAATCTTATTTATCGCATTGAAAGCATCGAAGTGAGAAGCTGGAGTGGAATGATAGGAAATTTGATCGACCACTCACCCAGTGACATGCCCAAAACGTTCACGTTCCTGAACACATTTCCTATTCCGAAGTTTACAGATAAGGCTAAATGTCTCCAGTTCCTCAAGGCCTATTTTCAATGCACAAGGCCAGTCATTGTAACAACATTTGGGAAGCAGGCTGCGGGTGCGATTATTTCCAACCTGGCAAGTATTAGCGGCAAGTCAAGGCGTGTCAAGTCATTTTCCATGCTTGGTGCATGTCGGTTAGGAATATATTCTTATGGAACCGACCGAACTGATGATGTCTTTATTCACATTCCCCTGAAACATCCAGCCAGCCACCGATACGGTTCTCGGTCCGCCATCAAATTACGATTTTTCTATTTGACTATTCAATTCGCTTTTTTCGTTGCGTTATGCGCAAAAGAAGTCATCAAAGAAAGCTCTTTGATAGGCCCACAGAAACCTTCTCGTGAAGCTTTGTGCAGGGAAATTCTGATTGGTGTAGAACGAAAACTGCAAACAGAGACTGGATCAATGTTTCGGCTGAACATTGAGCAAGCTGGAAAAGCTTCCGGGACAGGCAGAATACGAGCTGTACGGCTTCCACTTAACGTATTTGATAACCTCGAGAAATCGTACGGAAATTGGCTTAGATGTCAGAATTTGCCGACAGGGACTTGTGATTTGGTCGATAGGAAGTATAATGTTATCCCTCGAAAACCTTCCGCAACCTATCCTCCAAGCCTCTTCATTGAACTATCTGTTATATTTGAAAAGGACACCAACATCATAGGAATTCTCGATGAGAAAAGTTTTGAGCGCATCTCAGCTTTTGGCATGGCCATGGGTGAAGCACATTCCGAAGAAAGACAAAAAGACTTAGATCGAGTCTGGAATGAGAACAGAAGGGAATGCACCGGGGAATCCCTCATTCAAATGAGAGCAAAGAGCTCTGGATGGAGCATTTCAGGTCTCTCCTGCCAGGCCAACTGTACTTCTTGCGTGCTTTGGGCCAACTTGAAAGCCATGAGTATCTTCTAGCCCTCATTGAAGACCCTCCACTACCATCCTGGCACCCTACATATAATGAAATGAAGGGGGACAAATTTGAGGCTGTCATAAAGTGTGGATTCTGGATCCAAAAGAAGCTTACCAAAAACGCCATTTCACTTTTACCATCTCTCTACGTCACCACCAGAGAAATGCAAGGGTATCCCATTGGTATCAAGGATGATGGGATCTTCGTGATAAGATGGAAACACCCGAATGGAGAGAACAGAGATCTATATCTATCTGCCAAATTTGCAGCCCCTAAAAGCAGTCGCGACTCTAGAACCTTGTCTTTTACTGAATTTGGGATCGACATAGTCGACGGCAGCGGAAGACCCCTCAGGTCTTCTAGTGTGTGGGATCTTAGCATGTCTAAAGCTTCGATTCCGAAGACTTCCTTCCTCGGGAGACCTCCTGGACAACTTCTTCTTGACCTTTGGGAGACTGTTTGTCAAGGACGTGGGGATGATGGAGCTGAAGAACAGTTTGTGGAAGAAAGTAGAGAGTGGGGATCAAAAGGTCAGAAAATGCTAATGAGGTTTGCAACGAAGACACAAATATCCCAACAGAACATTCCACCCCTTGAAAATGATGCCAACTACCTGCTGAAGGAGTTTCTCGATGAAAGATTCCCTAATGGGGGCATATTTCGAACAGCCCCAGGAGAGAAAATCCCCGACTCGACTGAGGATCTCAAAGCATTCATTGCTTTCTGTCGACGCCCAGATTACATCAAACACCCGTATAGTCCTCACTGGCTAGGTATGATGGAGAGGGACACACCCTTGGTAGCATATAGGGAAAAACTTTCATGTTCTCCGCAATTGCACCTCAGAACGATACAAAGGCTGGCAGAACCATCTGAAGAAGATGGTAGGTGAGGTAAGATTTCATATTGGCCCGATTAGAGGACAGGAGAAAGCTTGAGGATTAGCTATCGGCAGAGCCTCAAACTCCGCCCTAAGATCAACCCAACTGAATTGCAATCCAAAAACCCACATGCATCCAATTCTTTCAATCCATTTGAGCCCATTTTTGCATATTTCTTTTATTGAAAAAAGGGGTTCAAAAGATACATATTAATATTCACATGACACTTCCTTTTTTTCATGAAATGGGCCCTGAAAAAGCCTACGTGCTTTGGTAGTCTAAGCTGATTACGTTTACACTAAATGTAATTCATCCAAGTGTAAGAGCGGATCATTATGAGATTGGTATTGCCAGAGACAACTCTTCAATTTCAGGGATCCAATACTGAAGGCAGAGGTATTGTAGTCGCTCGGCTTTTTGGATCCCATTGCATCATTCTGAGAGTAAATTTGATGAAGAGCCGCTTGCCTTCTCTGGAAAGGAATGGCACCAAAGCCTCAAAATTGAAATCTGCAGATGGAGTGAGATAAGGACACAATAAGTCACCTGTGAGGATTAGACAATGACATAGATATTTAGGGGATTGATCACTTGCCCTATAATGAGAATAGGCACTTTCGGGTTGAGGGATCACAACTCTCTAGAAAATGAGATGCTGACTTCCCTGGTAGTCTTATTATCTGGGCCACATAATCCTTTTTTGGATATTGCGGATCTGGATCATACCGCCTATTTAGGGAGATGGCATCCGCTAGCCAATCCTCGCAATTCAAGAATAGCTCAATTCCCTTGTACTAAAAGAGAAAAGAAAAAGTCAAATACTCACACCATTGTTCCGAAATCCCATCTATCAACACTATACGTCCAGCCAGATTGGAAAGAATTTCCAAGGCACAAAATTGTCGAAATTGGATATCCTAATTGGATGTCTTTGATATGTTTTCAAAGAGAAGTCTAGTTCCGCTTCTATGTGGACCGAAGTCCGGTCTAAATTGCAAGACATGGCGACCTTTTCGAAACTCAAATAATGCCGGATCTAACCTTGCTTCTGAACGTAATATTTAATCATTTTATCATCTTCTAATGAAAGAAATAGATTGTCCGCTTTCAAATCTGCAAAAAATAAGTCACATAAACAGCAGATATGGGTTATGTGGGTTCTGCTGATCCGTTGCCGAGTTTCCAAGTTCCCTCGCATGGAACCCGGAAAGTATGGGGTAGCCACTCGTATTTACCCCCATGGCAGTCTTCGTCAAATATCCGCCCAGCCTCACTGTCATCAAGTATAGCCACCACCATGCCGAAAAGGCTGCCCCTGAGTTGTGAAAATTGTCGACAGAGAAAGATTCGTTGTTTCGGATTTGACGTGCCTTGTGACACCTGCTCCAAGCGTGAGGCCACAGGGATTTGACGATGCTAGTCTCCAAATTAGCTACGAAAAATGCGAGCACGCTGCTCTTGCCATACTTTCAAACCATGAAACGCTGAGCTTGCGGCACGATTTCAAACAGTACACCTGGTACATCCATGGTCTTGGTTCATTCCATGCCTTCTTAGCCATATCCACTTTGTCGGTCTTACTGAGAAAGGGACTGAGTTCATCTGCCCGCAAATGCCTCATACTGCAAGCCATGCAAAGAAGTTTCCAGCGAGTTCAGCAGGATGCTCGACACAGCGATATCTGCAAAAGTGCCGCATCTAGACTGGAACAATCGATAATCGGAAAACTTCCTCAGCGCAATCTATTCGAAGCCTCCTCAAATGGTGTTGACTTAAGTCCGAAGTCCATGCCACTGGCTACAAGTGATCCATCTGATAGCTTCGACCCAAGCCTTTCGTCTCTTCCGGAAAGTTTCGAGGATACAGTATCTGGAATACCCTGCGAGCAATGGATATCCCCGGCAACTTTCCCCTGGACAGATAGTGGCCGATCGGATATGGCTTATAATTACAACGTTCTTTGATCATGGGTAAGGATCTGTCTTATGCCACCTTCTCTTCTCTGAGGTCCATCTTATGTATGACAATTATCACTGAATTGGAAAGATACAGTAATCAATACTTGAATTCATTACTAAAATATTCATGTTTGATGAGAGCGTGCACATGCCATTGGAATCGAATTTGCTGGCGAAGTTAGAGTGCATGACACGAATACCCCTGTGACTCTAGTCCCTTCTCGGGACAAGCTTCTTTTAGGGAACCATTGCCAGACATTTTCAGGACAAATATATTAGACTTACTCCAGAAACAGAGAGTGAAGTTTAATCTCGATCAGCGGTATTCCTCTGACTACGCTACCAATACCCTTCCCTCCAGTTCAATTATTGATTTGATCGATTGGGTGAATGAATCATTTGCCCAATTCGTTTCACAATAAGAAGATTAAATGTGGAGATTAGGTGTGATCTACTAAATCATCAATATACTCAGAAGCGGATTGGGTGCACGCGGACTTGCGCGACTTGCCGCAGGTTACCCAGTGTCTACGTGACCTACCAATCTGGTTCAAAAGTCTTCATCACTCCCATTTCTCAAACTAAAATCTATTATTCTCAATGCACTCAACTTCAGCATATGATGTGGTCTGTCATGCATTTCCAAATTACCAAAATTGTGAACGCTGTATATTTCAGATACAGATTAAGTTTATATCTATCTTATTAGAAGAGTGGTTGAGGTTCAAAGTTTTTGAATATATTGAAAATCTCGATATTTCTATATGAGGCCATATAAAAATAAAGAACAATCTAATTTGTTACATTGATTATAGTTAAGTTCTAATATAGTATATTAGAACTTAACTATAATGCAGACCATATCCAATAGGCACTGAGGCCCATGCAGCAAACCTACTAGGTTTGCTGCAAAATCAATAGTATTGATTTCAGAACTGCATGCGAAGGATGTGGCTCTTAGATTAAGTTCCCACCACCCGACGGCCAGCCAGTCTGCCCCTCAAATTCTGTCTGATGAAGAGGAAGAGCTTTGATTGATTGTGGAACGAGATATAGCGGAATCGCCGCATGTATGAAATGTTAATACATTATCAAGGGAGCCATCACCACCTGGGAATCTCTGTCTTCAGTAATGAATAGCTTATTTTAGAAGTGTTGAATGAATTGAAATTGTTCTCATTTTTGTATTACTCGGGCAGCTACCCGGCGTCCGGGCCGGTACGGAGAAAAATAAGACAACGAAGAGTATCCAATAGCTAGGCGTGACTTCTGACACAATGCAAGTTTCCAAGTCTCACCATCGAATCACGTGCGTGAATTTGCCAAACGCAGAACGGTAACCAGTGGCCAACTGTAGAAACGAGTGGTGTAAATTACTGTGTTGCCGCCCGATTATAACTGGTTAGAGGTCAGATAAATGGCCAATCGGACTGAACCTCTTCCGATATTCCAGGTAATCTAATAATTCATTGCCCAGTTTCTGTTAGGATTCTCTCTTCTCTTTTTAGTTTAGCGCCAAACAGCTATATAATGTGTTAGTCACCCAATAGGAACGTGGTGAGCTTCCTAGCTCTCATAGCACACTACATTGTCAGACCCTCAGGCCGCAATCCTGAATTCCTTAACACAATTAACTAGTCCATCTCTTCTCTAGATTCGGAAATTCGTTTAAATACACAACTGCTCGATTTATTTTTACCCTATTATTACAGTCTGTTCGATTTATCAAAACTAAATCGACGTGATCCCTAACTCTAATTAAGCGTTTCACCATTTAATCTTTATTGCTTAGATCACACGAGCAGGTCTATTTACAGATTTGTCTTGGCGTCAGCTTGCAGAGAATGTCATTCTAATAAGACACTGAAATTCTAGGCTGAATCTATTGACGTCATTTGAATCATCACCCCTTCTTCACCCTCTACCAGTAAATTCATTATTATGGTTCCACTAAAAACTAAAAAATAAGCGGCCTCCCAGTTCATAACAGGTCATTCAACCACCGATCTAACCACCGATCTAAACCTAGCTTCAACATAAACGGCAGATTCAACACGAACGTAAGATGAAAACGATAGTAGGCCACATAATATCCATGGATGACCTCCCACTGTGTAGTGTTTATTGGTAATTTATGTGTTAGTGCGCGGATTCTTGTGATTATGGTCCCGGCGGACCAAGGGCACCTTAAAAGCAAACTGGTGAGATTTAACCATAGATTAGAAAATTCAAAATATACTTTCACACTTAGCTTCCGTAGGCTAATTCTATTTGGACCTATAATTCAAAAATTATGGTTATATAGTGTATCTCACTAGTGATGTCAATTCAATCATCATCACTTCATTGCCCTCTAACACATTAGCTCCCACCAAAACTAAAGCTTTCATCCTATTGTATAAGGACTTTCGGACTACCAATCTAGACCAGTCTCTAACAAGGACCATAGGTCGTACTTCGCACTTTTCTCGTGAAAATAACAGTAAATCAACTATGGGACCACTAACAGACAGCTAAATTTGTATGTATTTCCTGTAATTTTTCTTTGTTTTTAGCCATCACTGTGTCACCTGCCTTGGCTATATGATCTAGACATATTGCTTAAAGTAGATGTGTCATTGACATGCAAATAGATCGGTTCTAGGCAACCCATACTAGATGCCATTTATCTATTTAAGAGTTGAGAATTCCTCAAATTTCCCTTCTAACTAACTTATATTTTCTCTATTTTAATCTGCACGATAAGTACATAAAGTATCACTTAGTACTTATTATTTAAAATGCACGTGAAGAACATCCTTGCCGCATTCATTGTTGCTGGCCTAGCCACTGCTACTCCAGTTGGAGATATTGAAGAGAGAGCCGACTGCGACCCCAAAAAAGCGTGGTGCTGTACTTCTGCAGTTTCTCCCTTGAATATCTTTTTCATCAGGGGAGTTGGATCGGACTGTACGCAAGCCAGTAGCGGCACCTGTTCCGGTGGAAAGAAGTTCCTCTGCTGTAGCACTAACCAGATTACGGTAATTTTCTTTAAATTTCCATCTACTGCGGAAATGGAAGTTGCTAACAGAGAATAGAATGGCAAAAATGTCGTTTGCACTGCCTAACGGAAGGATTGAGCCTTTTTTTAGTCTAAACATATGGCAAATGATCTTTACAAAATCGCAATTCTCTTACTGGTGGGCGCTGGGAGACATTAATACTCTGTCGAGATATACAGTGGACATATACCACCGTCAATCGATTGGGCGCATTGGAAACCACGTTTCCATACAATTTGTGTGTAAATTTGGACTCACCAAATACCTTGGCGTTGTAATCGCCGAGTAACTGAGCATTGGTCCAAGGGTGTTTCAACAGTGCCCTCATCCAGTCTTTACTACTATCGATAATCATCAATTATCCTCGTTCTTTTGATTCCATTCAATGTCTAATTTACTACCCAGTAAACTGAATATCACCTCCATCTGCAGCCTATGGAGACCGTGGCCTCGTGGGAAAACCGTGGCCCGGGAGAATCATGACCTTACAAATCACGAAACGAAGCAAAAGACTATTAAATATGTCGACTTTATTCGTTAATCGGATTTTTATTATCGTTTGCATAATTTTACACTTTCGTAATTTCTTGGACCAGTCCAATTCTCCAGATTTTTTATGATCTCGGTTTCAAACAATTACAAAACCAACCGTTATACCATTCTCCGCTGAACGATCATTTTCTTTATTTGGAAATTTCAAACCTATAAATCAGCTATATAATATACAATCTGAAAAAAGAATTTCTGTATCCGAGAATTCTAAAACTGTAAATCTGATTTCTTTATTTGAAATACTTCAAAATATAGTTCATTACCTACTGAACTATAGGTATGCAGTTTCTCTGTTTGACATTCCAGAATATACAAAACAGTTATTTACCGAACAAATATCTGCTGAGAATACATTTTCTGTATCCGGAGATCCTAAAAATATATATCAGACTTTTTTTATTTGAAGTATCTCAAAACAGAATTCAATATACAGTTTCTCTATTTGGTATTTCGGAGTATACAAAACAGTTATATACCGAGCAAATATCTGCTGAGAGTATATTTTTTGTATTTTGAAATTCTAGAAATATATATCAGGAATCTTTTTTTGGAACTCTCAAAATCTGGTTGTGTCACAGGATCCTTGACAATGAAAAGGCAGCCTTGTTGAAGCGGTATGGCGCGAGGCCTATCTTATCTGAATGAAACAGCCTTGGCACTGCAACCCTGCTTCGTACACGAATACATATGGAAGTATCCATGTGACGAGCTGGCTGAATGACCTCGCTCGTATGCATAGGATTCCTTGAAGTTTCTTCAAGAATCAGCCTCTGTATCTTACTAAATGATTGAATTAATCTTCTGCTCCTCTCCCATTATTCTCTCACCTAGTCAACAAGTGCTAGCTTGTACCTTAGTTCTATTACACAGTATTACCAACAAAAATTCTACTTACAGAAAATGAATACTAAAAAAGATCGGAACGGACAGATTTCAAAATGGAATATACAGTAAACTGCTGGAGACTCCAGAAAAATAGACGAACGGTGATCGTTCTATATTATCGTATTGTGTTTTTTGGAACCAACCGAATCGGAGTCGTTTCGATATCTCGAACATCAAAAATACTTGCACTGGTCGTCAAAAAGAAAACTATCGCTGAACCGGTTTCTGGACATAACTAGCCGGATCAGCTACTGATAGTTCACGCGATTCGTGAACGGTATATTCCGATCATTCCAAGACGCAAATAGATTTGTCGTTAAAATGTAGTCTCCGGAGTGTAGATCGAAAATATATGAATCTGGCAACGGCCAAATACCGGCCAGAAGCCCCTAACACCTGGGGCTTCTACGACCAAAAATATCTGTTTCAATGGGGGGATCAAAGTCTTTGTTTACATCTGTCCCGACCCACTTTTTTCCCGTACTTAAATTTAACCCTAAAGATTTCAAAAAAGCTGATTGAAGCTACCCTTATGGGATAGATGGGTCCGAGTGCATGTGACGCAGTCTAGTTCCAAAATAGAGGTGCAGTCTGGATGGGAGTATAACAATCAATTATATATTAGATAATTGGAGTCAATCCTGACTGGCAAGGCACAAACAAGACCCCACATCAGGACATCGTATATACCCGGAAACTCAAGTTTTCATTTTTGGGCGGTTCTCATCGTTTTCAATCATCGACCTGAGAGATGCGATATTCCCTCCCACATTTGACTATTATCTCTGCTCGCTTGTACTGCCAGAATAACCATCGGAATTAGGGATGAAGCCTTGGGCAATCCCGTGAGCCAACTGTGAAGCCGAGCTTCCTCCGGGCACGCTGTTAACGAAGCCGTGGGCGAGGTCGTGAGCAGTGCCTACGGCCTTCTGGCTAATCTCACCAGAGTCAGTGATGGCTCGGTTCAAAACGCTGGGGTTCTCTTTGGTGGAAGGTTGCAGTTGACCATCCGAAAGGTTCTGATAGCCTCGCATGCTGCTTTGCTGATCAACGCTATTGATTGGGGGGCCCTCATTGGGTACAGGGACAGTTGCACCAGCGGCTTCGCTGTAAGTTGCTGGCTTGGTGGGCTCAGCCGTGCTATTGGCGTACTGCGACGCATCTGGGCCGTTGGGCATGAGATTGGAGATTTTTTCCTTGATAAATTCGTCCTGCTGCTTCTTCAACGCACTGTAGTTGATGTCGCTGGCAACAGCAGCAGCGAGCTTGGGAGCACGGAATACGCCTTTTCCCACGCCATCAAAGTGAACCTTCCAGGCTATAAGAACATGTTAGCATCGTTTTTACCTTGGGTAGTTGCATAGGAGCAAAACTTACTTGTTGGGTCGGTGGTCAAGTATGACCAACTGTCGTTGAGATACGCCTTGTCGCCGTTGATCTGAATCTGCTTTAAGGCTCCCATTTTACCGGGAGCGGGGCGAAGATGCTTCAGACTGCCGCACAACTTGACAAGGGACCTGATGAAGGCAATGGCAATTTCGCGCCCGAGACAGGCGTGAGGACCGTAGCCTAAGTGAATGTAGGCGCTCTCTGGCCGGTCAAGCTTGAACTGATCCGGCTCAGGGATAACATCAGCGTCCCTGCATGCGGGGCCCTACTCAGAGTATAATAGTCAGCATATGTTTCATTATCCATTCACGGGGCTTGTTATCCCTACAAATAGAGCAATGACCACATGACCAGGTTTGTAAGTCTTTCCATCAACGGTTGTCTCGCTGACACAGGCACGGATGTCCCGCTGAGTGCTAGTAAGTCTTTGGGCCTCGAGAACATATTTTCGTAGCTCCTGGTCAGCAGACTCGGGATCCGAGCTGAAAGTCAGATTTTGGATTGCTTCCCAGTGCTTCGAATTCTCCTCTTGTAGGAAATAGTTCAAAACGTCGGCAAACTAGAGAATAATATATGTTAGAGACAGGTTATTTCCATGCAATGAGAGGACCGAGGGAAGTAGAGTGGGCACAAACCATTCCAATTGGCGCACCAACGCCAGCGACAGCAGTCAACCAACAAATATCGGCAGCTTCCTCTGGAGACTTTCCAGCGGATATAAGTTCTTTGACGACGTTCTGGCCATACCACCTCAAAGATCCAGTCACTACCTTTGCTTCAGCTTTCTTGTTGGCCTTGCTGAAAAGTCCACCGACGAAGGGGATCTTTGACGTGATGCTAGTCGCAGCCCCGATGATGGCCCCAGTGGCTTTGGATACGATACCTTTCGCGTCACTAAGTGGGTTTGATCCACCCAAGATAACCTTGAGCGTGGTCTCAGTTAGAATCTTAGACCCTTCACGGGCCTCCTTTCTGCGCCGTAATGCCAGAGCAGGATCGAAGTTGTTGAAGCCAAAAGTGCGAACACTCATAAGGTATGTATAAAGCTCACTAGAGTTTAGACTACCTCCCTTGTTCTCATCGGTCTTCAGGTCCAAGCAGAAAAGATCGGCCATGATACGAGTATTCAGAGGAATAGCGATGCTACATGCGTATCAGTAATCACGTTTTCAAAAGATGCTGGCGATAATGGAAGACCTACTCCCGGATAATATCAAGCTGGTTCAAATCTTTGCCGAGGCTGAGAGTCTCATCTTCCAAGAGCTCCTTGGCAACATGCATCGATGTTTGAGAAAGCAACTGCATAAACTCAGGCGGGCTGAACATGATTTCATTGACCAAGTTTCTCTGGGCTCTATTCGCAGCAGCATCGCCACCCAACATGTAAGAGTCGTACTTCTTGCCCGGGGTCATGTCGTTGAGGTTCTTGGCCCAGATGACGCGGAAATTCTTCCCGTCACTCAGAATTTTAGTCACAGCGGAGTACTTGGCGACTACGTTGGGAATAGGTGGAGGCGATGGGTCCTGAAGGGTGTACTGGTCAATAGTTCCGATTTCACGTGCAATCTGCTCGTTCATCTTGCGAGTGAACATTGGCTGTGTGCAGTGCAACGAGTTGTATGGGAACCAGCCGGGGAATGCACGCTGAAATAATTTCCAGAACATTGATCCTCCAAGGCTGTGGGTGAGAAGGTCAATAAAACTTGTGGTACAGATAAGAAGCAATAGTACTTACATATCATAATCCTGCTGGACTTCCTGGTATCCCCATGCTGTGAGATTTGAAGCTGTATAGTCCTATAGCCATTTTTAGCACCTCCTTTCTCTAGATGTCTTGTGTTCGAACCATGGTCACTTACAATAGTCAGGAATCGGTCAGATCGAACCAAACTGACAGCGTCACTGAAAACAGCGCGGCCAACAGTGTATGGGGGGCAACCGCCACAACCTAAGCCATTTATCAACAGATATCAACGGTCGTAGATGAGATTTGCTTACCAGGGTCCATGCGGGGCTTTCCATCCTCAAGGAATAAACCAGGATACATTTCAACCATGTCAGGGTGGTCGTAGAGCTTGCGCATGAGGTCAGCAACTTGAGGGTCGGGGTTGATATCCTCAAACGTGTTGTGGCGCTTGAGTCCAAAGAAGCTACGCATTTCATTCAAAGACGCGAGGTTCCACTTTCTGGAAGTCATAATGCCACTGATTTCAATCATACGGAGAGCCTTGGGAACCATTCGGGCGTTGAATAGACCCGCAGGGTCTTCCATACTCTCCTTCATGATATTCACAAGTTCAACGTCGTCAAACTTGCCATCAGCACCACGCTTCAACCCATCAAAGGTGCGCTCTGCTGGGTCTTCGGGAATACTCTGCTCAAAGCGCAAAAGACCCTGAACAAAGTCTTGAGGGGTGAGCTGGTCAAGTGGCTTATCAGGGAAGATCTTCTGCATGAATTGGTTCGTCCACTTTTCATCGCGTTGAGAGATGACAGAGTGGAAACGGTACAGGAGGTTGAATTCAGCAGATACCTGGTTGCCGATGCCGCGCGGGACACCCTCGGGGTCAAACATTCTGCCCACCTCAACACGGGGGTCAAGGGTCCAGTCACTAGCAGAGTGGTGGGTGTTGGTGAGGCCACGAAGGTAGTCGTGCAAAGAGATGTTAATATAGAGACCATTGGTAACACTAAATCCATCGTCAGTACTAGAAGCTTCGCGTTTGAGGGATATTCATACAGTCTAGCAGTCTGAAATATGTCCTCATCTTGCTGTGCGAGAGCTGCTTTCTTATCCTCTTCCGTTTTGGTAGGTCTCAAAGTGAAGCGACCATTTTCATTGATCTTCAGGAGAACGTCTGCAACATAGTTATGGAAACGGCTGTACATGACAAGCATCACATTGACACCAGGAGGCTGTCCAAGGAGACGCTTCTCAGCAAAAGAATCCGGTTTAAGCAGACCACGCTGCAAGGTCCGGATGCTCAGCTGGTCCTTGAGATTCGAACCGTACAAGGGGGCGAGGTCAAGGTAAGAAGAAGTGTCAGAAATGCTAGGATCAACACGGTTGGTTCGGAAGCAATCTATAAATGTCAGTAAGTGCCGAACGTGCGCTGATTGTCCTTGACTCGTACCATGAATAATGATCGTCGCATGGTAGAATAGAACGGATGAGATACCAGCTGGGTTCTCCTTGAAGGTGTCATCGCTACGAGCCATGAGCACTCGAAGATGTCAGCATGACTATAAAAACATTCCGTGGTAGGAGAAATAGCTTACAGTCAAACAGAAGACCAGGGTCAGGGGGAACACCATGCAGGTGCTTCATCTTAGGGACTGTTCTCGCATAGGGGCTTCCAGCCTTACCCAGGTCAGGTTGAAGGGGGTTCTGTATCATATTTATTAATGAATCCACTCATGGGAACTTAATAAAATAGCTAACTTACGTTGTAGCTTCCATCTGGGGTTCGGTACTGGAATTTGTTGCCCATATAACTTAAAGGAGGGTGCTGCAAACTCTTCCACAAAGTGTCAATAATAATTCCAGTAAGTTTGCTTCGCGCCTTAGAGGTCCGGGGCAAGGACGATGCAATTGCAATCATCTTTTCCATCTATAATAGATAGTGAGCATCATGTTCAACTCCCATTTTGAAATTTCTAGTATGAGGACTTACAGTCATATCCCGATCATTGATAGGCTTTCCCTTGGACTTGGCCACTTCAAAGAGTGTGCGAAGGTCCTTGAACCCACTCTTGAGTCCCATAGACTTCAGATCAGTGGCTATTCCCGTGGCCATGGCAGTAGGATCACCGTACGGCTCTCCTGCTTGGTAGTTCTCATCATCCTCTTGCTCGGCGATCTTTTTCTTGTTAAAAACCTTCCATTTGGCTGGGTTCAGCTTCGAGGCTATGCCAGGTGCGATTCCAGAAATACTACGTAGAGCTGACTGTGTGCCTTTAGGCACATTTATCAAACTTTCAGGTGATGGTATGAGCCTTTCCAGGAGAGGGACCTTTCTAAGCATGCCGACGCCAGGAATCTTGTTGACATATTCGGAAACCTTATTTTTGAGCAAGTCCAGGTTGCCTTTGTCATCCTTCTTGGCGAACTTCCAGTAAGCAGCATACAGGAAAAGACTGAAAACTGTAGCCAAAACTCCACTGAGGCCAAAATTTGTAAGCATTGATTTAAACCAGGCTTGGTCCTTGTTTCCGAAGAGAGATGCCCCGGGGAGCGAGGACAATCCAGGAAGTGAAGAGACTCCAGGAAGCGAAACTTCAATTCACAACTTAGCATAGGCCGTTCCGGTGCTCTGTTGATATCATATACTCACGCTTGGACTGGGAAGGCAGACTTGGAGCCCAGTTCAGAGGGTTCCAAGAGGATCCCGGAGTTGCCTTGGGGATAGCCTCGCTAAGTGCCATGTTGGGAGACTGTGATAGGGTATTTCAATAGGCAATGATTAACAAAGGATTTTGAAGATCAAATGTACTTGAGAGCCTTCCAAGGATTTTAATCGAAAAGTTTCTTTTTTTTTTTTTGAAATGGACATAGGTTGTAACTTTAAGTATGTTCATGGTGATTGTAGATATCTTTCTACCTCGACGCACAGTGATGCATCTGGCCATGGATCCAAGACATCAACTTTGGGTTAAAGCGGCATTTCCTTTCTGTCAATATCCATAGAAATCCCCGTCTGGTCGATGATACACAGATGCGGCTTTTCCTAGCAAGAACAGACTGGGGTCGATGCTTGCGTTTTGATGCTACATAGTACCCGTGTCCCAAGTGAGCTTCACATGCTAACTACCAAGCCAATAGAAAACCAGATCCTACGAAAGTAAGCATTATTCACTCCGTTTGAGCTTCATCATCCACCTACCAGGTTATTCCCAAGGCATTATCGATGATCTCATAATCCATAGACAAACATAGGACGGCTCAACCATGGTGCCGGTCAGGGTTCGAGTGCTGCAAACGCAGGTAGGCAACAGGTAAGCGATATCAGCGACGTTACGTCTTACAAAGTTCTCGAACAGACGATTTGAGCTGCAAAAACTTCGAGCCTTGGGTTTTTGACTATTATGTCGCATTCGCAATCCGCCATGCGAGAGTTCCGCGTTTCCGTCGATCATCAATTCCTAGTATTATTATTCTAATTCCACTTTTCAACCTAGCTGATGATTCACAGATCATAACAGGTTGCGTTTCTCTTCTAAGGCTTGATCATTAAGGTTCACAAAGCTGGAAACGGAAGGACGGTGCGTGAGAAGGTAAAATCATCACCAAATGGGTCCTGCCGTCATGTCTTTGGGCTTCATGCAAAGCTTGGACATATATGCGTGGCCAGAGACTTCTTTCTCGGATCAATCATATATACTGGATGGAATGACATCCATTTATCTCTCTAGTAGCTGTAATTTACCCTTTTCCAAGACCTTTTCTCGTTCAAATTCCGGAGTCCACCTTGGCACAGTATTGAAGCCCCAAACTTGCCCAATATGCCTCACGCAACTAACGAAACTGAAAATCCCATCAACGCTTCGTCTAACCCACACCGGATTATTCTTTGCTTTGATGGCACCGGGAACCACTTCCAGGGCAATGAGTCAGACACCAATATTGTGAAGATTTATCAGATGCTTGATCGACACAAGGAAGGTCAATTCCACTATTACCAACGTGAGTTGCCCACTCAGTCCTCTGTTCGTATGGTTTTATCTAAGCACATGGGCAGCGGGAATTGGTACCTACATCAAAGGTCAAGGTAACAGTGCGACACGCGGGAAGATCTTGCCCTCACTCAAGTCAAATATCATCAATACAGTCGACCAGGCAGTTGGTACCTCCTTCCAGCAGCATGTTTTGGCGGGCTACCATTTCGTCATGCGTTACTATCAACCGGGAGACCACATCTACATTTTCGGGTTTTCTCGTGGAGCCTATACGGCCCGGTTCCTCGCTGAAATGATACATGATCTTGGTCTCCTATCAAAGGGAAATGAGGAAATGGTCCAATTCGCTTGGGATACATTCAGCGACTTCCAACAGTCTCGTGGTAATGATCCTCAGACTGAAAAGGATGACAAGCTAAAGTCTTATATGTTGAATTTCAACAAGACCTTTTGCCGGCCAAATGTTGGAATCCACTTCCTTGGCCTCTTTGACTGTGTCAACAGTGTGGGTCAATTTGAAATTCCGTTTTTCCGCAAATCCTACAAGGTTGTTGCAAACCCTCCAGCACGATATATTCGGCATGCCGTGGCCATCCATGAGAGAAGGCTGAAATTTAAGCCAGCTTTGTTCCACATTGATCCGGATGGCCCATCTGTTGACCTTAAAGAGGTCTGGTTTGCCGGTAACCACTGCGACATCGGCGGTGGTTATGGGCTCGAAAAGGGCCAAACCCATTTACTTTCCGATACGGCATTGAACTGGATGCTTCAAGAGGTATTAAACCTCGAGGGTTCGGAGAGTAAATTGCAATTCCAGACTCTGAATGTGGACGACGTATCGAAAGCAGAAAACGCATTCCCCGGAAAGGAGGAGCCTGGCACTGATGCGTTCTCACTTCGGAGGAAGACTAATCAGCCCCATGATACCCTCCGATTCGGTCATGGTACCCCTTTCATTATGGTTCTACTTTGGTGGATCCTTGGTATGTTTCGACTTCCTTTCCTTTTTTTCTTTTTCAATTGGGTCTAGACAGCTAACAAAATACGAGCGACAGAGATCCTGCCAATTTTCACCCGTCTTGAGCTGGAGAATGGCAAATGGATCCCGCGCCATCTGCCTCCAAACTTGGGGGCACCACGGGATTTGCCCAGTGATGCTGTCATCGATCCAAGTGTCAAGGAGATGATTCAAGCGGGCATTCTGGACAAGGAGTCTATTCCTCCCAGAGGCGGAGACAACCCCAATTTGCCCAACGTCGCGAACATCGCCTACACTTGGAGCAAACTACGAAACAGACTATCTAATCAGGCGTCAAACGCCCCCAAAGACAGCGCCGCAGAAGACACCAAGCGTGCTCCCTACAAGGCAGTGCCAGTTCCAGTCAAGACAACTCGCTGAACCGTGGCCGAGGGTCCAAAATAGTCTTCTAAGTAAGCTCTCCTCAGATGTTTGGCAAGAATGTAATGTTGTAATGGAAATGGCTTCGGTGCCTCAAAGGGTATTAATTGATTGATAGCATGAAATATTACTGCGTATGTCTATCACTTCAAAGATAACTTGAAAGCACTCATACTAGACAGTGGATTCGGAGCCTGAGGTTGCACTGATCTGCGATCCGACACGGTGGCATCCCCTACTAGGCACTTGGGTTCCAGAAAGACAAGCAACAAGCACCCTTTTGATTAGCTAGTAATTACAACAAGCATGACCGACAAAGAAACCCCAGAAGATGTTATCAGAGCCGAGTTCTCAGTCTATTGAGTTGCTGACATGTGAATTCCTATAGCTCATTCCTAAGAAGCGGAACCGCCGGGTCTGCAACGGAACGCAAGGGCGGGACCGACGGGCCCTCAAGATCCACTTGACATAGCTATCGACAGCTGCATATTACATGGCCCAGCTGTCTGTGGAGACACTCGTGTCGCCCATTTAAATCAATGGCGAATTCTCAATTGGAAGTAGTGACGAATCCGTCTTGATGTATGTCATTCCACGGTTTCTTCCCGGCTTTCCCAGCGATTGAACGCGATACCACTGTACAAAGCACGCATTGTACGAACCCTTGTATGATTGGTAGTGCAGCAGAATCCATGGACTGTAGCCAGATGCTTTCCGATACGAGATATGACAGGCGTCAAAAGCCACCGACGTGGCGCGTCACCAGCGACAAAATCAACCTGAGTCGTCCTCGACCAATACCATCTTTATGAACGTTGTATGCTTAACCCACTAAAGGTAAAGTAAGGTAAGATAGTGTACAAATACCGGGATCGTAATACGAAAACGTAGAAGCACAGTATAACAGGTAAGATGAGTAGATTGGATAGGAAGCTAAGTGGGTCGGGATACCAACTACTCAGGATATCCTGCTAAGGAGAGTGCGGTCACCTGGCCGGGGCCATAGGGACCCGATTAATGGAAATCCACCTCAACCACATTGCAGTGCCCTCAATGTACAGCACCAAGCTCTCCATGATCCGCATGTGGTCATGCTCTACCATGTATCCACTAGTAGTAAATGCTACACAGTTCAAGGCGCCTGATCTATTTCCTTGCATATAGACATTCTCATGACAGTAGGACAATATATCCGTACGAAGCCGAGCATACGGAAATAAAATAGCCGATGAGAGTGACTCTGTAGAAATAATTTAGTTATGGAATATGGAATCAAGTAAAATATTTAAGCGTGTGGGAAAAGAATAATTTTCCCTAATAAGTAGCTAAACAAGCGGCCTTGCAAGCCTAGGCGAACCAAAGTCAGCCACATTCTGAGTGTAGAATTCATAGATATTTCCGGAGAGAAAGCGATTCTTTCTTTCCCTACATACCACCAAATTTGGTCAGCTAAGCAAAAAGACAGTCGACGAGGGCCTGACTCTCCATCCGATGCCCAGAGAGACCTATGGATAGCCAGACATAGCATCATCAACAGCGAACCTACATGCACCATCGATAAGAGCATGTTGCTTATTGCGTAACCGAGTAGGTGACGCCAACCTAGGGCGAAGGTAAAAATCATGGGTATAACTCCGAAAGCAGACAGAGATCCAAATACTGGTCAAATTGTGTACAGTTGCAGTACAGGCATACCCATGGTAACAGGCATGGGATGGCGGCTTAGCGTGGGTCCCATACCACACGGAACGTCCCGAAAGTTGATCATGCTACATGTGGGGGATGTCAAGTTAGAAGATGTTTCCCTTGACTTTGCTTTTGTATTCGGGTCGGTTACATTGTTCTAGTGGTCTTTGCAGTACGTCAGCGCGACATACCCTAACTCTAAAACTTGGTAACTATATGGACTAATTTAAAGAGCCCCGGCTTCATGGAAAGAGTTGCTGGCGTGATTTTGAGGGAAAGCTTAGATAGGCATAGTATTGAAGGCATTTATGAAGTCAGCCTCCATGCTCGAGCCCATGATTGATATACTTCCTACTTTGCTAACATTCGCGGAGAAAGATTCAAAGGTCTTGTAACAATCGCTGCATTCCATGGTTGGGAGCTTATGTTTCTGTTGATTGATTTCTGCTAGTGTACAAAAAAAAAAAAAAAGAGTCTCGGAAAATGCGGTGGTGAATAATGGGTAAAGTGGCATTGCCCAAATGGTATTGTCCGAGACGATCAAGGCAAATAGAAAATGCGAAAATAACTGTGCTTCATCTCCAACTTTCATATGTCATCAGTATATCTGCCAAAGTAACAGAGGGGTAAGTTACGCGCATATTTCTATGCGCATGGGGGCGTGACCCACTCACTCATGGATGAGGTTGAGTTTATTGGTCAGTCTATGTTGCTCCACAAGGGTCCGCTTCGCCTCATCACAAATTCCTTGGAGACAACGGAAATATTTTACCCGTAAAGTGCGCGTCGGGCCGAGAGTCCCACATTCCGGAGCGAGACAGAGTGTCACGAATACCCGTATTTGAAATACATTATTCGGGAGAGATTTTGGCCAGAGACGAAATACCGTTATTGAGATCTGCTCCTTTTGATAATATTGACACATCGACACCACCAGAAGTATACGGTCATAGAACATGACCATGGTAGTTAAACTTCAAAAAATATTTGGAATTCTCCAATTTGCTACCTTAGCGCGGCTTTTTCCTCCAGTAATGCAACAGCTTCATACGAAACAAAGGAATCCTGTGACCACCGAGATCTGTCCCAACATTGAATATAGACATTGACTTGCAAAGCTAAATCAAAATCGATACCACATTATAGTCTGGCTGCCCATTGAAAAACTTGCAATCGAGTCATACCCGCGCAACGAACATCTATCATGCTACCACGGGCCTGTTCTAAGATAACAGCATCTGTCAGAAGTTTGTCAGAAGTTTGCCAACGCTGAGAACGTGCGGGCAGCCCTCAAAATGGCAAGCGATCTTACGACTCATCAACCCCCTTTAGATGGATACAGTGAGCTGCGAAACATACACGCGGAGATCACCCGGGAAGTCCTAACAGTTAAAATGGCACTCACGGCACCGTCATCTGGGCCTCACATACCGCCAAAGCCCCGATACCGGCGCAACAGCTCTCGTTGCCCGTCTCCGCGAGCTCTCCGGCCTACTAAGTTGATTACAGCACGTGACCGCGAAGTGATCTTATGCCTCAACGACAAATCTCAAATGAGGTAGTATCGGCTCACTTGAGATTCGTCGTTAAGGTACATGATCAAGGGTTTTGTTAGGCGGGTGTGGTTCGATTGCATGGTTTTCAGTGGGTAGTCAGACACCTGTTCAGACACGCCCATCAGGTTTATTCGCGCGCGGCATTAGCATTTTGACGGAGAAGGGTCGAAACCGATATCAAAGTATAGCACGCATGTTTAGATTGAATTTGCTATCATATTTGTGACTTGGGATAATCTGGTCCCTGGGATATAACAAACATTCGATTCGGCGTTTGGAGTGGTTGTTTTATATAGCATCATGACAGAGCACAAATAGTCTCAGCCAAGACATGCATTGGCTTGCAAATCTATGGTAACAAACGGCGTCTAATTTCTTCCATGCTGCTTTATTCTCCCAAACCCTTCAATATACAAGATGCCAGAGTTTACATTCAGAGTCTACCGAATACCAGGCACGCTCAATGATTCCAGCGATCGACAAACTTAATTACCTTTCTCGCGGTAGCGCTTCGCTCAAATCCTTCGAGGTCATCCACAAACGTAACTCGAGCAAGATGTCCGTTCTCAGGTAGAACCAGAAAAAAATCCTCAATTCGATGTTTGAGATCACCAGCAGATATAACGCCATCCCGTGGTCGTCTGAGTACGCGGATTTCTAGAGTTGACTGTGGCGAAGACTCCAATCGGTCTAAAATTATCTGCCACTGAAGAATGCCAAACTCTTCTGCTATCATGAACGCTTCGATCTTGTCGAACTCGAAATAGGCAGCGTACCACTTGAAGCTGAAGCGATGATCGCGTCCGTGCATGCGCAATATACGAAGGTGTTCCCGGTCAGCCTCCGGAACCACGGCAGAGGCCATTTCCGGAAGGGGATGAACGGAGCCGATATCACCAGTATTATAGCGCACCAGGGGATTCCGTAGTCGTTGAAGGGAAGTCTGCACAATGCGGCCCGGTTCTCCTGGAGGCGTGGGATTCAGGTTAGGCTGAGATGCATCATCTGAGTCGGAGGGTGGAACGATCTCTATCAACATGCTGCGTGTGTCAAAAATGAAATCGGTACTGCTGCCAGTAAGACTGTGCTCCCCAGTAAGATCAGGGCTGCTGATTGCCCAGGGGCCCGCTTCTGAACTACCCATGATTGAATAGATTTTGACATCGTTCAGAATACTCTGGATGAACACTCGCTGTGGGCTAGTAAGTGGTTCCGAAGTGTAGATTATCTTCTCCACATTGATACGATTGCGATAGTCTTCAGGTAGCATCGAGATGTGGTGAACGATTTGAACAACTTGACTGCCGTCGCCAGTCAAGACATTAACATGGTAGTCGGCGAGGCACTTGGCAACTTCTGTTGGCGGCATATAGCTCCCAGCGCTCAAAACAGTCGCTCCAGCATTCTCCATGATTTCCGTTGTGAGATCGAGTGACCTGACATTCTCTTGTTTAGATAAAATACATCCTTTACAGCTGGTGGCTGGGATTCAATTACCTATAGAAACCCCCTGACAAATGAGTAGATAGCACCCAATCTGTTGGCTGAATCACACCGCAAAGCTTGATGAAATTTCCCATTTGAGCTCTCTGCCGACGATTCTCACGTACATCCACGGCAAACATCATCGCAACTCCCCCAGAGCCGCCGCCCGTGATAGACATATACGAACTTCGCCGATATGTGTTCAGAGGGTCCATATCATGGACAAGCCGTTCAATGACTTTGTATCTGGGGCAACTTAACTCAGCTGCGGAATCGAAATGAATACTGGAATCTTCGTTTTCATCTTACAGTGTTTTCTTGCTGAGCAAGGGTTGTTCCTGGAGGGTGGAGATCTCTTCTTTGTTAATCAACCCCCGAAGTCTCTGGATCGTCTCGGTATCGGCAGGGTAGACTACATTTGGATTGTAGAACGGGTGTATCTTAGCCACCGCTAGCACCTCTGTCAATTTGTAATTTCCAGCAGCCATTTTTCACAGTTTAAAGTAGAGATTGAAGGTGCGTCGAGAAATGTTGGATTTGAAGGGAGTGCCAAACATCTGCTGAAATTTTACCCGGGGAGGAAGCAATAGAAATAGAAAGAGTAGTTGAATGAGGTGAAGGGAAATGGGGGAAAAAGAAAACATGCGAAGGTAATTTTGAGATGTATCGAATCTACAATAGAAATTTCAATGGTTGTACTGCAGTTGTCATCATGCAGAAATTTATTTGGAACGGTACTAGTGTCTTCAGCCCAACTATTCGTTCGCTGGACAGTCGCCCCAGTGTATTTACATCTCCAAGCTGAAGCACCTCCACTATTGATACAGCCTTGCTTAAACCCCAATTCTATGTAAAAACTAAAAGCCAGAAGTTGAAATACTGACGATGGGTCATAGAAGGCTTTACGGTAGGCCCAAAAACTTGATTAATGCTAAGACATGGCAATTGCCGAATGCCGAAAATTGTCGACCCTCGCGATCATTTACAGTAATGTTTAATACTCTCTGGCCATAATGAAAATAAAATTGCATCAACTTCGCCGAAGTGTTCTTTTCTGTTTTCAGAATTTATTGCACGCTTCACTGCAATATATTCGTTTCCTCGTAACCGCTTCTTCTGACTTCTGGCCCAGATAGATCACTTCGTAGCTATTGGAAAACCCATTGAAACAAGAGGCGAGGGAATTAGTGTAAGCTATGTCTCTCCGTTGTTAGCTCATACTGTCTCAAGTCTTATGAAACAAGTTCAGATCGAACATTCTCATCAAAAACGACTCGCAAGGCTTACCTCCCATATCCTGAAACTTCAGCCAATCGCCTGCCATGATTTCCTGGTCCAGAAACACATCTTTGGAAATGAAATCAATACTATCACATGTTGGGCCCCAAATAGAATATCGATGAGGCTTCCACTCGCGCGGAGCGGGCATAAATGTCCCTCGCGGCTGAACCAATATAGGCTCAAATACTCTGTTTTCAGACCACCTAGCACTAAAACATCCGTAGATGCCATCATTCAAATACAGCATATCCGGAAGATTAATCCTATCGTATTTCTGGATTCGGCGTGCGATGACCTGACACACCATCGTATAGAATCCGCTAGCGTAGAACCGTCCCGGTTCGGCAATCAATGTTACCCGACTCTTGAATTCATGTGCAATCGCCTCTCGGAGGCAATGAGCCATAGTCTCAAATTGGATGTCGTCAAAGCCGCCACCAACATCTAGAATTTTCATGTCAAATCCTAGCGACTGTCCCTCATCGAAAACACGTTTAGCATGCTTAACTGCCTTGACAAAGGCATTCGGGTCCGATGCGCCAGATCCTGCTTTGTGTCAGTTGCTTGAAATATCTGTATGAAACCGAAGCCAGCAAAAGACAATAGTATGAATCAGAGAAAGAACCGTACCGATATGAAAGCTTACTCCGACAATTTTCAGTCCCAATTGAGAAGCCTCTTCGAGCAATATTGGTGCAATCTCGAGAGGTGCTCCAAATTTTTCACTTAAGTTGATCGTAGCAGTGTGATCCTGGGCATAAATCCGCAAGAGCAGCTCCATTTTGGGACTGATCCTTTGAATCTTTATCAGCTCTTCAGAGTTGTCGAACGTGGTCCAACGTACCCCTCGCCGTGCAGCTATGTCTAACGCAGATGACGCTTTGCAGGGATGAGCGAAGATGATGCGACTTGGATCAATTCCCATACTCAAAACTAGTTCGATCTCTGCGAGAGAGGCGCAATCAAAATTGACATCCATATCGGCTAGCAGTCGTAGGAGTTTGGGGTCAGGGTTGCATTTTACCGCTGAAGCTTTATCAGATTGGCTGCTCGGTTGATGTAGAGGAACTCAGAATCTTACTGACCATAGAACGGGTGGATACCAGGCAATGCATTTCTCCATCTTTGATGCTGTTGGATGATTTTATTCATATCCGCGACAAAGAAGGGGACGTCATTCTCGCGACCACAAGGGGTTTTTTGAAGAAGTTCGAGGCGAGTGTGGATTGCGTCGTCAATCAGATTCTCTTCGATGGATGGCCCGTAGCTTCCCATATTCTTTTACACTTCGCCTTGAGCACAATTAATGTGTCACGTAACTTCAGTATCTTCATTGTTCATTTTGTGTATGAAGTCTTATATAAATATTCATACGTGATGTTGTATTTTTCTTTACCTTTGACCCACATGCAGCTGAAATTGAATGGACCACAAAAGTCTCGTTGCGTTGATCATGCAGGTTTCTCAATAACGGTATTTTTGGGCCAAAGAGTCTATTGTGTGTAAACACACAATCGAATATGATATTACCAAAACCCACATAATATTACCAAACCCCATGGATGCAAAACATGCCTTGCTCTTTGCAGCATGTCTCTTCTCGAGGAGAGTAACACGACGAGATGTGCTGTCCAGTAGTACAGTGACTTGCTTCCACATGTGATCCACTTAGTTGAGTGCTGGATATCTGTTTCGCAGCCCGGCGCACTCGTGCATTGCAGGAAGAACTGGAGAGGCGCATAACCGCATATTACATGTAATTTATACATAGCCAAGGCCATGCTAATCAGATCGGAAGAAGACGTGCGTATTATTGAACGCAGGAATATGCAGATCGATCGAGTTTTCTCCACCTTCAGTCGGATCTATCTTTGTTCCCTGATCAAATGCGTTTGAGCTAATGATGATAGTGGCTGGCTTAAAACTGGGGGAATATTGCAGCGTTGGGCTTAAGCAAACAGTCACATTCTTGGTTGGATTTGATATATCTAAAATCTCACTTGGGTAAGCTCTAGCGTTAACGTGGGAATTGTTAAACCTGACGCACTTTTTCACTAGTTAGTGTGCGGAGCAACATCCCGCTATAAGCAAATTGTTGCCCTCCGTGGCCAACGCTGCTCTATCTCGTGTTGACAATAATTCGAACCAAATCGTTCAACAATGCAAAAAACAGACTGTCTCTACTTTCTCGTCTACGAAAGAAATCTCTTTTTTTCCGGTTATGACCGTTTCCCCGCGTAGATTGTGCGCTTAGATGGGGTTTTCTTTCCTTTTCTCCGTTCATTACTGGAGCAAATTTTGACTGGATTTTAATGGTAATTGTCTGTTGAAAGCAACGAATGACCTTTTTTGTTGTGCTAATGGTGCGTGTGGAAATATGTCGTTGTGATTCTACAATGAATTGGCCCCTCGCACTAGTGAACAAGTACCTTGATTATAACAATCCCCCATTAATATCATGAGCCTGTGGCACCTGCGCGGATGGAAAAATGTATGAATAATTCATTATCAGCCGTAATGTAGCTCAATTATCCATTTACATCAACTTTATCTGGTCATCGGGATGGTAGCAGCCGGTACCTCTTCAGATATAAGTGTCGGCTTGCATTCATAAAGCCGATTAAGCCATCCATTAATCAATTTACTTTTTCAATAACATCGCTGACGAATCCAATTATTATAGTGTTAATGTTTTCGTTTGTCATACTTGCATCAGCCTTGGGAACTCCTCGTCTAATTCTCGACTCGCAGAATTCAAAGTCTGTCTTCGTTGGATTGAAGTGACGTATAATAAGGGCAGTCATATATACATTGCAGCATAGGGTTTACATATGATACGTACTATTTGGTGATGAGCTACGTACGGCCGTGATGGGCTTGATGGCTCCCCCTAAAAGTGGGAACGTACTCAGCTGTACATGCACATCGGCATGGGCTTGGGCATGGACATGCAATGTAACCTGAGTTTCACTTCAAGTCTTTCAAACCCCGAACTGCAGTAATTGACACAGCATATCCAGCTCAGAAATTCGTGATGTGGTTTATCCTTACAATTTGTTCAATCAATACGCAGTAATAACCTTTCTTTCAGATCGATAATTCAACTTCGCTACAATCCTTCCAGTATTGCCGCTTCTCCAAGGTCATTGTTAAATACTACGTGAAAGTTAAACCAGTGAACATGTCATTCAAGAGATGCCGAAACATGAGATTCATTGTATAATTCTAGTGCGAAGTTTCCCCTTTCTGTTTGACTGAACAAATCCATGTAGCACCGTCAGACACGGCGCATAGTCTGCCAGGGCTACAACGCCAGGTACCTATGCCAAGGTATTCCCCGTTAGTTGCGTGATAGGTCCCAACCATATGGCATCTTTGTAAATTATCTTCAGACAATAGAACGTCGTATTTTGGTTGGTTGACTTTGCGTTGCACAACATATACAGTCTTTCCTATTCCCAATTCTGGAATTCGCATCTGTTCAAGCAATCCAAGCCAACTGGAACGATTGATTTCATCACCGAAAAGAATACCTGCCCCCTTTCCCCCTCTTATTGGCTTCAGGATGTATTCTCTTTGGGTGGTTTCAGACTCCATACAGGCGTTGATGAGCTGATCAAGAGCCTTGGACCCTGGCAAAATAGTAGGTGTAATGCCTCGGCGAAGCCGTTCAGCTTGTCTGCAGGTGATGACGTTTCTTGAGACTAGAATCTCGAGCTCTTCCCGTACGAGACCAAGCATCCTCTTGTCGTGGGCAAGCAAGATTGTTCGCATGTCATTGAAACACCGAATCGTGACCTGGCGCCTCATCTCAGGGTCAAGGGCATTGATTTCTCGCTGGTGAAGCTCGAGGCCAAGTTGGTGGACTTCTTCCACAATTTCACCGGACTCGGTAGTAATAGTGTCAACGGAACCTGGCTGGGCGAGACAAAACAGTCTGAATCCAGTATCATTAAATGTGTCTGGAATGATTCGGAGCATTTCCGGTGTTATGAGCCGAGGTTTAATACCAAGTCGTTTCTTGGCAAATTCAACGAACATAAAAATATCGATTCCATGCTCCTCGCCTTTGACTAGATGCAAGGGAAGCTTGGTATCGAAAAGGTTGAATAATCCTCCAAGTATCTTATAGAGTCAATTTCATCATTCGAAAGAGCTAGTTCATCATCGTTCATTCTCATTACTTACTGATTCACCATCGGCGGCGTGCATCAAACTCCGAGATTCAAGGTTGAATCCCGAAAGTGAGCCTTGACCAAAGCCACCGTGCAGAAATCCATTCCAACAGAATCTCGCATTTATTTCGCAGATTCGAAGTATCTCCATACCAGCGTCGTCGAGTTCCACTAAGAAATCCGGTCTCCAGGAACCTTGTCTCTCATTCCAGGGTCGAAAAAGGCATGGGTTTGAGTGTATCCACTTTGTAAACATAAATCATCAGTATATTACAATGGTCAAGTAACAGTGCACAAAAAGGATGAAATGAGTGGGATGAGTTACACGCAATAAATCCTCCTCTTGTGGTTCCAATGGCATCCGCTGGGGAAACTGAGCTTGCTCATCCGTCCACCATCGCTCAATTATATCTTCTATTGCCAGATTCAAGGCTCGATGCAGTTCTTGCAACTCCTCATGATGCCGCTCAGTGATCAATACGGGATGAGGAGATCCAGCATCTACTGATCCAGCAGGCCAAGCAGAAGAGCAGTTTTCAAGTCTTGCCTTGTAAGTGCTGCGGGCATTATTCAAAAGGTCGGTATCCAGTTTCTTTGACACAGATTCAAACCCCACGGCATCTGGGAAACAGACTTGCTGGAGACGGTCAAATAGCTTGTTCCTCATCTTGAAGGTTTTTTGGTGGCAATGATTGAAAATTGAAGTTAAGCGCGAGGCAAAAGCACTTGTGAGACAAAAGGAATCTTTAAATGTTATTCAATTATCGAATGATCACTCGCAATCGCCAACCAGCGAAGACTCTATCTTGGCTTGCAAACACTCTAGGTGCTTATTGATCATCCTTTGACTGAATTATACAAGCTAGTGACGAATTCAAATGCAATGTAACATTGGAGGTTTTCTAATGGCTCATCATTCAGCTGATTCCTGCCCCCACAACTTGCGCGAACTACTTTTGATTTCATGCAAATCCGTGTGTTGGCGGTGCATAGTGGCGCACTTGGTGATAATTATAGGATCCACTATGAAACCACAAATTTGATATCGAAAGAAAATCAATTATCGAAAGATTTATGCGCTGCAGGATCCGAATGGTCTCGCATCCCATCTGACACGTCGGAGATGCCGATTGGGGTCCTTCACTTCATTCCGAGAATGGAGCCAACGTCGATTATCCATCAAAATTATTGACCCTCGAGGTAGGTCCTCGGGCTTGAGGTGGACAGTGGATTCTTCGGCTTGGCCCCCATACAAGATCTTCTTGAATTCGTCCAGCGCCTTTGCAGCTTTGGGAGTCAACGGTAAAATGATATCATCCCGAAACCGCAATTGACTACCACTTTCTCCGTTCGGTTTTACTGCAAGAAGATTACCAAGAATATGCTGTTTTCCCGTATCCTTTATGAATTCAGGAGGGACACTGATCTTGTAGTCTTTGGTGGACAGCCATTTCCGTGCGAAAGGTGAGAGTAAGGTGATGAGTCGATCGACGTTGAGTACCGACAATGTTCCACCACCGCAACGATCCGGTTGAATGACCTGAAGAGCAAAATATCGCGGCGGACACTCCTCGTAGCTACAATCGGTATGCCAATCAAATCGAGACATTGTCTCCGAGCGGGCTTGGTGCCCATGGCTTTGGAAGCTTGACGGAGCGGGCCTAACATCCCAGAACCAGCCGCATTCGGCACTATGGGTTATCGGAAGACCATGGCCATGAATTCTGTTCAGGTTGGATAACAATCTCTGTAGATAGATACTTCTATCGTCGTTGAAACCCAAGGCCAATTGAGCCACTCCTTTGGCTTTAAGAGTCTCATGTACAACCCTCAAATGAGTGGCTTCCGAAGCAAAGTCAAGTTTGGTAACCTCCAGCACGGGGATAATAGAGGAAATTCCTATATCTCCTTCACACGATTAGCACTGACCCAGGAAAGTCCAACGGAAAATTGTTCATACTGATGGCCTGCGTAGAATATTTCGCAGCTTTCACCCCAATTGTAGAAACAGTACGGAAATGATGATACATTCTTTGCAGGTAAAAATCACGGCCCAAAGAAATTTTATACTTCGATGATACTTTGATAGAAATGGGAGTCTGCTTATAAACATGACAAGAAGCTGGATGGATAGTTCCTTAGGAATAAACATCCATCTTCTTAAATCCCCCATCTTGTCTCACCACGTACCTGTCGAGAGTGTACATCTGCCGCAAAAGACTTGCAGCGTGAATTGCCTCTTTCTGCATTTCTTTTTCTATAACGAGGTACCAGTCTTCCCATCCACACGGTGGATAGAAACCTATAAGTCACATTGTTAGTTGTACAGCAGCGTAATTAAAATGACGCGACAAGGATTAGATGTCTTGGCATTATGTAAATGGACTCGGATCTGTAGTTCACTAAGCTCGCTTATGCAAGTTGTTGACCATTAGTACAGTAGAGTCAATTAAACTGAGAGCCTCGGTAATTTTTGAATAGTACGTTTTGGTATCATTGAATTTACGAGAGTCGACCCTGTCGATCTCTTTGAATCTAGGCCTCGGCACCCTAGTGGACATGCTATTGCATTATCTACATAGTTTATGAGGCTCGCATTTTCAATTGCGTAATTCTTCGACTCTCATGCAAGGATCTGGTTGAACCCGGTCTATCTGCCAAATTTACGTCCAAATCCCTACTCACCGGCCAGATTTCAGTGCGTTGTCGATTTTTTGACCCAGAGCCCAAGGCCCAGTTGTATACTCAAAATGGGCGACAATTGTGAAAGACATGCTATGTCTTTGGGCTATAAATGGCGTTCGTCCAAATGGTTCGTGCTCGCAACCATTTCAATTGCGCTATTCGCTGGTGTGTCTCCCATCGTTAGCTCTGTCAACCATGCCCTAATATCAATTAGAGACATTTCTCTATGGCTTTCTAGTACCTTTCCTCGGCGACATGCTTCGATTTCGTCTGAATGTTCCACCATCTGAAATTCAGGAACTGACTTCGTCCGTTCTTGCTATACACGGCGCACTCGCAATGATAGCCGGTCCCATTATTGGGCACTTCAGCGATCAGACCCCAAACCGTAAGGCTCCATTGGTTCTATCTCTTGCTATCTGCATTGCTGGCACGGTTATTGTTGCGAGCGCTCGGTCGGTCGCTATACTATTACTAGGCCGCGCAATGCAAAGTATCGCAGGATCAGCAGTATGGATCATCGGCTTCGCAACAGTCGCGGACACTGTAAGTCCGAATAACATGGGTTCGGCGATGGGACTAGTAATGTCATTTGCCAACTCAGGCACGATTAGCGGACCTGCAATTTCTGGTCTGCTATACGAGGCGGTTGGTTACTGGGTGGTATGGTCAATTCCGTTGCTGGTTCTAGTCATAGATCTGGTTGCACGCGTGCTCATGATTGAGAGCCCGTCCGAAACCTCGACCTCTGCGGTTAGAAGCAATGAATCGGAGGCAAATCGACCACTGCTACCTCAGAGAAGTCAAGAAGCTCCATCCGGCACTGGGGGTCTATGGCGTTTGCTGTTATGCAATGGCCGTGTTCTAACGTGTTTGCTCATCACATTTTCGAGCCTGACTGTAAGCACAAGCCTTTACGCAACTCTTCCTCTACACATCGAAGAGAAGTTTCAATGGGGTCCAAGTTCTGCCGGCTTTCTATTTGCTGGTCTTGCTGTTCCAGGTATTCTTATCAGTCCTTTTGCGGGTTGGGTCCGTGATAGGGTTGGGGCACGATACCCAGCGCTGGTCGGTTCCATTCTTCAGGCGTTGTTTCTTAGCTTGTCCGGAGTCGCAGGGACTAATACATTCCCCTGGTTCAATGCCCAGGCTGGGGGCAAAAGTATTTACTCAATCTCTCTTGTTGCCGTCGGTATATTGCGGCCATTCGTGTCTGGTATCGCGCCCGCCGAATTGACTGGTAAATGGCCCTGAGCTCCAATAATTTTATACGGTGATACTGAACATCTTTTAACAGCTGTTGCCAAATCAATTCGGAAGAACAACCCAATTGTTTCTGGAGGCCAAGACGGCGTGTCCCGCGTAATTGCCATGATGGACGTCGCTGCATCACTTGGCATGATGGTCGGCCCAATCTTAGGAGGTGCGCTCAAGGCACTACTCGGTTACAAGTACATGAGCTTCATGTGGTGTAAGTAAGTCACCAAATATCTAGAATTTCATCGCTCATAGTCATAGGTTTGCTGTATCTCATAATTGCTGTGCTATCAGTGTGTTTATTAGGGTCCGCGGAAACACGTGAAGCCACACACCCCGAGGAAGATTCCTAATTCAAGTCACGCCAGTTACGTTCTTAGTAGATATAGTGGCCCCTGAATTAGCCTAGAGTCAGATAGTTCTCTTCATATACGTGTCTGCCAGTCTACAAAGTCGATTGCTGAACTTGCAAGGAAAAAATGCTACAGGGGCCCACCTAGGCCAAGGCTACAGGGTACAGGGCCACGTTGAATTTCCTGCAAGATTCATGTTTGGCACCGAGCGATGAAGCCCATAAACCTGATCAAGAAGGTGATGTTTGGAAAGTGAGATACAGGGATTTGGATCCCGAAGGGATGCCGACAAGTGTGAGAGAGTTCTGCGGCGATGGTGATTCAAGTATGTTGTACCAGACCGTATGCCCCCGAACACTGTATTACCATCGAGTGACTCCTCTCCTCATGTACCATAATTCCTTCCTATCTGGCGATATATATACTTCATATTGTGCGTATCCCATATTTCTCCGGAAATTTTGTGCCCGGTCACCTGGTTGGATCATAGCTACGATGATTTTCCATCTGAGATACTTACAGTAGCCAATATAGTTGATATAACTACTACTGTTAGTAGCGCCTCGAAACGACAGTGAAAAGAGAATGAGATAGAGCGTATTGCTATAAATGAGAAAATGAAAAATTGGACGAATTTCAGACTTCGATACATAAATCTTCTTCTAGTCTGAACGAATGCAAGCTCATCTTATCCTCTCTGTCAAAAATCGTGCAGCCAGCACAGGTTCTGATCCCAGGGAATGTATGATGATGAAGATCGGAGCAGTATAGGTCTCAGAATCGATTGGCCCTGGAATCAAGTGGCCTGAGAATCGAGTGCGCGAAGAAACGGCTGGTTGGTGAAGGAGATTGAATGTTTGGTCAACGTTCGATTCCATCGCTTGGCTATTAAAGAAGCCGAGTTGAAACGACCGTCAAAAACGGTCGCGGGCGTCGCCATATATTCGATACCGATAGGTCTTTGTGGGCGAAAAAATGGGCAAGCCGGCTTAACGCAATCCAAGTGCGGGAGATCCTAATTATTTCCAACAATTTCCGGGTTTGTAGCAGGCAGTAGTCTTCAAAGGCAGCAGATCAAAGGCAGCAGATCAAAGGCAGCAGATCAAAGGCAGCAGATCAAA
>Ga0209673_1000831_pt1 | contig 40587 bp, 33 predicted proteins | sample AraplaCol_mMS_r2_2_FD_184274 | JGI IMG/M metagenome (GOLD analysis project Ga0209673, IMG submission 184274) | Arabidopsis root microbial communities from North Carolina, USA - plate scrape MF_Col_mMS_r2 (SPAdes) (version 3) | ecosystem: Host-associated > Plants > Roots > Endosphere | place... | reverse complement strand
CTGTTCTTTCACGACACGCACCACCGCAGCGCGACCGACGAGAAGAGCATGGCCGCCTACGACCTCTCGCACTACGACGGCGTGCTGGCCTTCGGCAACGTGATCCGCGACCTGTACCGCAGCAAGGGCTGGGCGCGCCGCGCCTGGACCTGGCATGAGGCCGCCGACACGCGGCACTTCCATCCGCTGTTGGACGAGGCGGAAGAGGGCGAGCTGGTGTGGATCGGCAACTGGGGCGACGACGAACGCGCCGCCGAGCTTGACGAGTTCCTGTTGGGCCCCGTGCGCGCCCTGGGACTGAAGGCTCGCGTGCACGGCGTGCGCTACCCCGACGCGGCGCTGGAGCGGCTTCGCGCGGCCGGCATCCGCTACGCCGGCTGGCTGCCCAATTACCGCGCCCCGCGTGTCTTTGCGCGCCACCGCGTCACGGTCCACGTGCCGCGCCGGCCCTATGTCGAGGCGCTGCCGGGCATCCCGACCATCCGCGTGTTCGAGGCGCTGGCCTGCGGCATCCCGTTGGTCTGCGCGCCCTGGAACGACGCCGAGAACCTGTTCATTCCGGGCCGCGATTTCCTGGTGGCGGAAAATGGCGCAGCGATGCGGCGCCAATTGCGCGATGTGCTGCACGACAAGGAGCTGGCGCGCGCCCTGCGCGAGCAGGGCCTGGACACCGTGCTCGCGCGCCACACCTGCGCGCACCGCGTCGACGAACTGCTCTCTATTCACGCCGAACTAGAAGGCGAACCCATCCCGCTCCGGAGCATTGCCGCATGAAGAAAAAACTGAACATCGCGTTCTTCGCCTCCAGCCTGGTCTCGGCCTACTGGAACGGCGCAGCCACGTACTACCGCGGCATCGTGCGTGCGCTGCACGAGCGCGGCCACCGCGTGCGCTTCTACGAGCCCGACGCCTTCGGCCGCCAGCAGCACCGCGACATGGCAGACCCCGACTGGGCCGAGGTGATCGTCTACCCCGGCACCGGTGATGCCAACGCGCTGCGCATGGTCGAGCATGCGCGCGGCGCCGATCTCGTGGTCAAGGCGAGCGGTGTCGGCGTGTTCGATGCATTGCTCGAAAAGGCCGTGCTCGACCTGCAGGGACCGGACACGCGGGTGGTGTTCTGGGACGTCGATGCGCCCGCCACGCTCGACCGCCTGGGCGCCGACCCCGCGGATCCTTTCCATGCGCTGGTGCCGCGCTACGACATGGTGCTGACCTACGGCGGCGGCGATCCCGTGGTGCAGGCCTACCGCCGCTTCGGCGCGCGCGAGTGCGTTCCGATCTACAACGCGCTCGATCCTTCGACGCACCACCCGGTGAGCCCCGATCCGTTCTTCGATGCCGAGCTCGGCTTCCTGGGCAACCGGCTCCCCGACCGCGAAGCGCGCGTCGACGAGTTCTTCCTTCGCGCGGCCGGCCTGCTGCCCGAAAGGCGCTTCCTGCTGGGCGGCAGCGGCTGGGAGGACAAGGCCATGCCGGCCAACGTGCGCTACCTGGGCCACGTCTACACCGCAGACCACAACGCATTCAACCGCACGCCGATGGCCGTGCTCAACGTGAGCCGCGACAGCATGGCGCGCTACGGCTTCTCGCCGGCCACGAGGGTGTTCGAGGCGGCCGGCTCGGCCGCCTGCCTGATCACCGACGCGTGGGAAGGCATCGAGCTTTTCCTGGAACCGGGAACCGAAGTGCTGGTCGCAGCCAATGGCGACGAGGTGGCCGCCCACGTGCGGGCGCTCGATGCCGCCACGGCGCGCCGCATCGGCGAGGCTGCGTACCGCCGCGTGCTGGCGGAGCACACGTACGCCCACCGCGCCGCCCAACTCGAAGCGCTGCTCGAAGGCCGCGACTCGGCGCGGGCGCTGGAGGTGCTGGCATGAGCAATGGACAGCGCACCCCGCTCAGGATCGTCATCCTCGGCCTCTCGATCACCTCGTCGTGGGGCAACGGCCATGCCACCACCTACCGCGGCCTCGTGCGCGAACTGGTGCGGCGCGGACACGAGGTGCTGTTTCTCGAGCGCGACGTGCCCTGGTATGCCGAACACCGCGACCTGCCGAACCCGCCTTACGGACGCACCGCGCTGTATGCGGACCTGGCCGGCCTGCAGCGCGACCATGCGGCGCACGTCGCGCAAGCAGACCTGGTGATCGTCGGCTCCTTCGTGCCCGACGGTGTGGCCGTGGGCGATTGGGTGCAGTCCGAGGCGCCGGGCCGCACGGCTTTCTACGACATCGACACGCCTGTCACGCTGGCTGCGCTCGCGCGCAGCGGCGGCACCTCGTACCTGGAGGCGCGTCAGATCGCGGGCTACGGCCTGTACCTGTCGTTCACCGGCGGGCCCACGCTCGAACGCCTGGAACGCGAGTTCGGATCGCCGGCTGCGCGCGTGCTCTATTGCTCCGTCGACCCGGAGCTCTACTACCCCGAAGCCGTGGTGCAGGATTGCGACCTCGGCTACATGGGCACCTACAGCGATGACCGCCAGCCCACGCTCGAAGCCTTGCTGCTCGAGCCGGCGCGGCAATGGGCTAAAGGGCGTTTCGAGGTGGCGGGGGCGCAGTACCCCGAAGGCATCGCGTGGCCGCCCAACGTGCGCTACACGGCGCACCTGTCGCCCGCGCAGCACCGCGCCTTCTACAACCGGCAGCGCTTCACGCTGAACGTGACGCGCGCCGACATGATCCAGGCCGGGTGGTCGCCCAGCGTGCGCATCTTCGAGGCCGCCGCATGCGGCACGCCCATCGTCAGCGATAAGTGGGCCGGCATTGAATCGCTGCTGGTGCCGGGGGAGGAGATCTTCCTGGCCGACACGCCCGGCGATGTGCTGGCGCTGCTGCGCGACCTGCCGGACGACGAGCGCCGCGCTGCTGGCGAGCGCGCCCGCCGTCGCATCCTTTCGGAACACACCGCCGCGCACCGGGCCGCGGAACTCGAAGGCCACGCACGCACCCTGCTGCAAGTGCGCGAGCCCGCTTGACCCAGAGGAGGCCACGCATGCACAACCGACCATCCACCGCCGCTGCCCCAAACACCGATTCGATCCGCCAGGAGATCGAGGCGCTGGGGCCATGGTTCCACAACCTGCATCTGCCGGGCGGCGTGCAGACACTGCCCAAGCATTTTCTGGGCGGCGACTTTCCCAACTTCAAGTGGCAGGAGATCAAGCCCTTCGTTCCCGAAGACCTGCGCGGATGGCGGGTGCTCGACGTCGGCTGCAACGCGGGCTTCTACAGCTTCGAGCTGGCGCGCCGCGGCGCCTCGGTGCTGGGCATCGACGTCGATGCGCACTACCTCGCGCAGGCGCGGTGGGCCGCACGCCAGCTCGGCATGGATTCGAAGGTCGAGTTTCGGGAGATGCAGGTGTACGACCTTGCGCGCTCCAATGAAAGCTTCGACCTGGTCTGGTTCATGGGCGTCTTCTATCACCTGAGGTACCCGCTGCTGGCGCTCGACCTCCTGGCCGCGCGGACACGCCGCATCATGATGTTCCAGACGCTCACCATGCCGGGCGACTCGGTCTACACCGACACGGCGGACTGCAGCATCGAAGACCGCACGCCGCTGCTCGAAAGCGGCTGGCCGCGCATGGCCTTCATCGAGCACCGCCTGGCCAACGACCCGACCAACTGGTGGGCGCCCAACCATGCCGGCGTGGAGGCCATGCTGCGCTCCAGCGGCCTTCGCATCGAAGCCCGGCCGGGCCATGAAATCTACCTGTGCGTGCCCGATGCAAAGGCAGGGCGGTCCCGCGAGGTCTACGCGTCGCAGTACGAGTCGGCCACGGGAGTGATCCGTGGCAGCGGCTGACGCGGACCGGCCGGACCGGGTTGCCCCTGAAGAGGAGCCGCCGGTTGCGGGGGTGGTCGATCGCAACATCGCGGCGCTGGTGCGGCGGCGCAGGGAACAGAAGTTTGCGACCGGCCTGCAGGACAGGATCGCCGACGCCATCACCCGCTTTGCGGGCAGCATGCCCTTCGTGTATCTGCACCTGCTGGTTTTTGGCGGGTGGATCGTGATCAACCTCGGCTGGGTGCCCATGGTGCGGGCGTTCGACCCCACCTTCGTGGTGTTGGCCATGGTCGCCTCGGTCGAGGCCATCTTCATCTCCACCTTCGTCATGATCAGCCAGAACCGCATGGCGGCACAGGCCGACCAGCGCGCGGATCTCGACCTTCAGGTCAGCCTTCTGGGCGAGCACGAGATCACGAAGATCATGACGCTGGTGACGGAGATCGCCAAGCGCATGGACATTCCGGCCGCGCACGATCCGGAGCTCGACGAGCTCCAGGAAAACGTCTCGCCAGACCGGGTGCTGGACCGCCTGGAGAAACCCTCCGGCGAAGTGGACTAGGAGGTTTGCCTCCCTCTCCCCTTGCGGCGAGAGGGTTGGGGTGAGGGAACGGGGCCTGCCGTGGCCGCACACCCTCACCCCAGCCCTCTCCCGCAAGCGGGAGAGGGAGCGAAACCGTCTGCCGCGCGGACTCCTAGGCGCCGCCACCCCGGCTATCGACAACGGGCGTTCTCACGTCGTTGCGGGCATGCCGTTTGCTGCTCTCGCGGAGTTCTCCTTCGTCTTCTTCAACGCCTTGGATGTGCTGCCATGAAAAGATCGCAATCGCGCGTGGGCCACGCCAGCGAGTGCTATGAACTGCTTGAATTCCTGTCTCGCCGGCAGATGCCCGTGGTGTGCTCTGAGCCCGACGACATTCACAAGATCCTCGCGCTGCGCAGCGCGTCGCTGCTGCAGGCGATGACCGAGCCGGCGGTCGTGTTGCGCACGGGCGAGCGGCGGATCGCACGCGCCATCGTGACCGGTATCACGGCCGAAGGCCGCGCCGCCTGCATGCTGCGCAGCGCGACCGCGCTGCCTGCCAGCCGGCGTTGAGAGCGAGACACGCAGCGCTTCAGAACTGCCCCTGACCGTCTCCCGTGCGGTCGTGCACCCAGCGCATGGCTTGCTGCTGCGCATGCCGCAGCGCCTCCGCTTCGGTGGCGTAGGCGATCTCGTCGGTGTCGTCGGGCAGCATGGTTTCCTGATCGTCGGTGCCCTGGCCGAGGCAGACCACCACCGGGCGGTAGACGCCCGTGCGCATGCGCGGGGCGCTGTAGGCGAAGCGCCAACCCCGGTACACAAAGATGTGGCGATGCTGCTGGTCTCCGGTTGCCGAAGGCCGGCCGGGCGCCATTTCCGGCGGGTCCTGCGCGGTCATCGGGCCTGCTCCGCCAATGGCGCCATGGCTTCCGCCTGGCGAGGAGGATGCGCATTTGCCAGGTCGAGCGCGCTGCGGCCGTCGGGCGTGAGCGCGAGGAACCGGGCCACCTCGCTCCGTCCAGCCACGGGCCGGAGCGTCAGGGCCACCACGAGGCCCGCGGCGCGCAGCACCAGCAGCTTGTTGATGTCCTCGGGGTCGGTGAACGTGAGAGGCGCGCGGCACTTGGCGAGCGCGCGCAAGAAATCGATGGACATGTTTTTCCTTGTGCTTATGGTGCGGGCGACATGCGGCGGCGCTCGAAGGGGTCGATGTTCATGCTCTGGCGATACTTGGTGACGGTGCGGCGCGCAATGCGGAAGCCCTGCTGCGCCAGCTGGCGCGCCAGCGCGGCGTCGCTCAGCGGCGCCACGGGCTTCTCCACCGCAATGAGCTCGCGGATGAGGCCCTGCAGCGCCACCGGCGCGCTGGCGCCGCCGGCCGCATGTTCGAGCCCGCGCGAGAAGAAGTGCTGCAACTCGAAGACGCCGGCCGGCGTGGCCATGTACTTGTTGTGCACGGTGCGCGACACGGTGGACGGATGCACGCCCACTTCATCGGCAATCTCGCGCAGGCCGAGCGGCTTCATGGCCAACGGGCCGTGCTCGAAGAACATTTTCTGCCGCGCGACGATGGCGCGCGCCACGTCCAGGATGGTGGTTGCGCGCTGCGACACGCCGCCGACCATCCAGCGCGCCTGCTCCAGGCATTCCTTCATGGCGGGGCACTGGCTGGTGCCGTGCTTCTCGAACAGCTGCGCATAGGCCGTGTTCAGCTTCACGCGAGGCAGCGCGCTGGCGTTGAGCGAGGTCTTCCAGGCGCCGCGCACCTTCTTCACCGTCACGTCGGGTATCACGATGCGCGCCGCGGTTTCGCCGAACTGCCAGCCCGGATGCGGGTTCAGACGCCGGATGCAATCGATGGCCGATTGCACGTCCTGCGCCGAGGCGTCGAGTGCCTTGGCGAGCTTGGCGACGTCGTGCGCCGCGAGCAGACCGATGTGCTCTTCGAGCATCCGGCGCGCGAGCCGGCGAATACCTTCGTCGACATGATCGGAGGAGGCCGCCAGCTGCAGGCAAAGGCATTCGGCCACGCTGCGGGCTGCCACGCCCGCGGGGTCCAGCGCCTGCACGCGCCGCAGCGCCGTGCGCAGCTCGCGTTCGGCCTCCGCGCCGGTTTCGCCGAGCGCGGCGCCGATGTCCCCGAGCGCAATGCGCAGGTAGCCGTCGTCGTCCAGCGCCTCGACCACGGCGCGCGCAAACGCCATCTCGCGCGCGGACAGGCGCAGCACGCCGAGTTGCCCGTGCAAGTGGGCGCGCAGCGAATCGGGCAACGGCACGCGCTGCATCAGGTCGAAGCTTTCGTCATGCGACAGGTGCCTCTCGCCCGAGGCCGGCGCCGCGGTGATGCGATCGAAGGCGGCTGCCGCTTCAAGGTCTGCGGCGGCTTCGGTTTCTGCCTGCGTCTGTGGCTGGGCCGGCGCGGCGTCCGCAGCGCCGTCGTCCTGCGGCGGCGCATCAATTTCGAGAAATGGGTTCAGCTCGGCCGCGTCGCGCAAGGCCTGCGCATATTCCTGCGACGACATCTGGAGCAGCCGCACGGCCTGCTGCAGCCGGGGCGAAAAGACAGGCGCCTGCACCTGGCGCGCCTGCAAAACAATAGCTGGTTTCATGGTTCTCCGTAGCACCTGCCACCCCGTGGGCGGATTGCAGAGTGCAACGGTCGTGCCAGGCATTTCGATCCCCGAATGGCTGAAATTCAATAGAATTTTGTAAGAATGCGGCCGATCCAACGCCGCGCCGGCAGCCTTGCCGTAAATCTTGCGGTGCTCCGGGGGACAGACAGGGAGGGCGTCTTTGTCGCAAACTTTCCGCCATGAAAAATTCATCGCGAGATGCCGTGGGCGCTGCGGCAGGCACGGCACTGCTGATCGGGCTGGGCGCCGCCGCACTTGCGGGTTTGAGCCTCGCGCTCCGGCAAAAAACGCGCTCCGCCAAGGCAGTGGCCGACCTGCTGGCGGTCCACCAGGCGCACCAGGCTCGGCGAGTCCGGCAGGCCCTTCGCGCGCAACGCCTCGAACACGACCTGCGAAGCCCTATTGGCGCCATGGCCGTCGCGCTGGAGCTCTTGCGCAGCTCCGACGACACCGCCACACAGCGGGAAGCCGTGCAGGTGCTGGAGCGGCAGGTCGCGCGTATGACGTCTCTGACAGAGCAAGTGCACGAATTCGCACAGGGCTTGAACGATTGAGCCGTCCGGTGCGCGCACGTTCCAAGCGCAATATCTCTACTGGAGCGAGACGAGTCGGAAGCAAAGCAAGAAATCGCGGCGAAGCAGCAGACACAGCGCAGCACAGGCATCACGCCAGGAACGAAGTTGGGCCACGCACTCATTGTTGAAGACGACGAGGACTCGGCGAAGATGATCGCCGCACTGGTCGCACGCGAAGGACACACGGTCATGTGTGCCCACGCCATCGCTGCCGCGCGCCGGCTCATCGCCATGCAGCGGCCCGATCTGCTGCTGCTCGACCTGCATCTGCCCGACGGAAACGGCTTCGACCTGCTGGACGACCCGGACATCGTGAAAGACACCATGCTGGTCCTGATGACCGGCCAGGCGAGCCTGGAGACCTCCATCCGGGCCCTGCGGCTCGGCGCGGCCGACTACCTCGTGAAGCCGATCAATCCGCAGCACCTGAAGGGCCTGCTCAAGCGCCTGATCCCTCCATCGCAGCTGCGCGCCGAGCTCGACGAAGTGCAGGAGCTCTGGCGCGAGACGGGGCGGTTTGGACACCTCATCGGCCGGTCCCAACCCATGCAGCGCGTCTATCGGCAGATCTCGCGGGTGGCGGGCACGGCCGTGACCGTGTTCATCCACGGAGAGAGCGGCACCGGCAAGGAACTGGTGGCCCGCGCGGTGCACGACCTGAGCCGGCGGCGCGAGCAGCCCTTTCTTGCCGTCAACTGCGGTGCGCTGTCGCCGCACCTGGTCGAGAGCGAAATCTTCGGCCATGAGCGCGGCAGCTTCACCGGGGCGGAGCGTCAGCACCAGGGCTTTTTCGAACGCGCGCACGGCGGCACGCTCTTTCTGGACGAAGTCACCGAAATGCCGCCCGAACTGCAGGTGAAACTGCTGCGCGTGCTGGAGAGCGGCACCTTCATGCGGGTGGGTTCCACGCAGGTGCAGCAGACCGACGTGCGCATCATCGCGGCCACCAACCGCGACGCCGCCGAGGCGGTGGCGCGCGGCAAGATGCGGGAAGACCTGCTGTACCGCCTGAACGTGTTTCCGATCGGGCTGCCGCCCTTGCGCGAGCGCGGCGACGACATTGCGCTCATCGCCACCAGTTTTCTTCAAGACCTTGGCCGCCAGGAAGGCGGCGCCAAGCGCTTCACTCCGGCGGCGCTCGCGCGGCTGGCTGCGCACCGCTGGCCGGGCAACGTGCGCGAACTGCGCAACGTGGTGCAGCGCGCCTGGGTGATGGCGTCTGACGGTGAGATCGACGAGGAATGGCTCCCCGCCGACGACGGCGCTATGCCTGAACCTGACGCCGAGCCGGTGCCAAGCCATGCGCCTGCGCCAGCCGCGCTCAACGGCCATCGCAACGGCGCAGACGCGGCAGCCCCGCTTGGCGCCGGAGAGGACCAGATCGTGGTCGAAGTGGGGATGCAGCTCGCGGAAGTGGAGCGGCGCGTCATCCTGGCCACCTACGAGCGGTGCGGGCGCCACAAGGAGCGCACTGCGGCGCTGCTCGGCATCAGCATGAAGACGCTCTACAACAGGTTGAAGGAGTACCAGGTATGAGCGGAATGCGGCTGCGCCGGCGCATGCCGGTGGGCGCGTGAGGAGAGCCCGGCGCCGGTGGAAGCGCGAATTTGCGCGCGGTGGCGTTCCTTCCAGCCGCGCAGGCGCAACCGGTACGCCGCGGCGCCTGCGGGATCGAAGTCGGTTCCCAGATAGTTCGCCGGATTTTCCAGGGGATGGCGGGCGAAATAGCTGCTGAGTTCGTTCATTGCGTGTCTCCGGTGCGTGAGGGTTCTCGCTCGGCGAAGGTCTCGCGCAAGGCAACCCGGCAAACAGCGTGCCAGCCGGCGCCGCGGCACCAGGCCGGAACGCCGTTTGCCGCAGAAAAAGGAGAAAACGCTTGGATGCAATGACCCCCGACCAGGCCGAGGAAGAGCTGGGCGATCAGAACGACGACGCCGTACCTTCGCGCGGCTATCGCCTGCTGCCCCTTGTGGGGCTGGGCGGCGCGGCCGGCGGCATCGAGGCCGTGGGCGCCTTCCTGGAGGCGACGCCCAGCGACACGGGCATGGCCTTCGTGGTCGTGCTCTCCGTGCCGGAGGCGGAGGAGGGCACGCTTGCCCAGGTGCTGCAGCGGTCCACCCGCATGCGGGTGGTTCCGGTGGCCGGCAGGGAGCGCATCGCGCCCGACACGGTGTACGTCATTCCGCCCGGCAAGGCGCTGCGCACGCGCGGGGAACACATCGAATTGGCGGGGCTGCCGCCAGGCCAGGGCCGCCACGTGGCGGTCGACTTCTTCTTTCGCACGCTGGCCGATACGCACGGCCCGCATGCCATTGCGGTGGTGCTTTCGGGCGCGGACGGCGACGGCACCATTGGCGTCAAGCGCATCAAGGAGCGCGGCGGCCTGACCATCGCGCAGGAGCCGCAGGAGGCCCTGCACGGAGGCATGGCGCAGTCGGCCATTGCCACCGGAATGGTCGATTGGGTCTTGCCGGTGCGCGAGATCGGCGCCCGCATCCACGCCTATTGCCGCATCGAACGGCAGCTCAGGCTCCCGCCCGAACAGTTGCCGGGCGGCCGCGAGGACGGCACGCCGCCAGCCGAGGACGTCAATGAGGCGGCTTTCCGCGAAGTGCTGGCTTTTGTGCGAAACCGCAGCGGGCGCGATTTCACCAACTACAAGCGCTCCACCGTGCTGCGGCGCATCGGCCGCCGCATGCAGGTGAACGGCGTGAGCGATCTCGCCGCTTACCTGGATTGCCTGCGCACCCGTCCGGGCGAGGCCGGCGCGCTGCTGCAGGACATGCTGATCAGCGTGACCAACTTCTTCCGCGACGGCGAATGCTTTGCGGCCCTCGAAGGCATGGTGCACGAGCTGTTCCGAGGCAAGACCGCGGCCGACACGGTGCGCGTGTGGGTGGTGGCCTGCGCCACCGGCGAAGAGGCCTACTCGATCGCGATGCTGCTGGCCGAGCACGCTCGCATGGTCGAGAGCCCGCCCTCGATCCAGATCTTTGCCACCGACCTGGACGAGGACGCGGTGCAGGCCGCCCGCGAAGGCATCTACCCGATGGTCTCGGAGGCGGACGTCTCGGAAGAGCGCCTGCGGCGTTTCTTCGTCCGCGACCAGCGCGGCTACCGGGTGCGCCGCGAATTGCGCGAGATGGTGCTGTTCGCGGTGCATGACGTGCTGAAGGATTCGCCGTTCTCGCGCATCGACCTGGCCACCTGCCGCAACCTGCTCATCTATCTGGATCGGGAAGCGCAAACCCGGGTGTTCGAGACGCTGCATTTCTCGCTGCTGCCCGGCGGCCGGCTGTTCCTCGGCGCATCGGAAGCGGTCGATGAAGACAGCCATCTGTTCTCGGCCATCGACAAGAAGCACCGCATCTATGCGCAGCGCCACGCGCCCAAGGCCGCTTTGCCGATGCCAACGGGCCGCAGCAGCACGGCGATCGCGCTGGAGCAGAGGCGCCCGCCGCCCGTCCTCCCAGGTGCGGCCTTCGCGGCCCTGCAGCGCGGCACGCCGCCGACGCTTTCCGACGGCCGCGCCATCACCTGGGCCGACCTGCACCTGCGGCTGCTCGACCGGCTCGCGCAGCCCTCCATCCTGCTGGATGCCGACCACGAGATGCTGCACATCTCGCCCGCGGCAACGCAGTTCCTGCACTTCAGCGGCGGCGAACCGTCGCGCAACGTGCTGCGCGTCATCGTGCCCGACCTGAAGGCCGAGCTGCAGACCGCGCTCTACCACGTAGCCGAAAGGCGCGAGCCGGTGGAAGTGGCGCCGGTGCGGGTGCGGCTGGGCGCGACGGGCGAGGCGGACGTGTCGCTGCGCGTGATGCCGGTGGAAGAGCTCGGGGGCGGTTTGCTGGTGCTCCTGAAGCGCGAAGATCCGGCGAGCGGACGCGGCGCCATCGTGGTGCCGCGGGTGGACGCCGAGCCCATTGCCGAGCACCTGGAGCGCGAAGTCGGGCGCCTCAAGCTGCAGCTGCGCGAGACCGTGGAGAAGTACGAGACCTCGACCGAGGAACTCAAGGCGAGCAACGAAGAACTGCACGCCATGAACGAAGAGCTCCATTCGGCGACCGAAGAGCTCGAGACCAGCCGCGAGGAGCTGCAGTCCATCAACGAAGAGCTCACCACCGTCAACCACGAGCTCAAGTGCAAGGTGGACGACCTCGGCCAGGCCAACAGCGACATGCTGAACCTGATGGACGCGACGGCCATTGCCACCGTGTTCCTGGACCGCGAGTTCCGCGTGACCCGCTTCACGCCCAGCGCGGTGTCGATCTTCAAGCTGATTGCCAGCGACGTGGGGCGGCCGCTCTCGGACCTGACCACGCCGCTGGACTACCCGCAGCTGCCCACCGACGCGCGCCGCGTGCTCGAAACGCTGCAGCCCACCGAACGCGAGGTGGGCGACAGTGCAGGCAACTGGTACCTTGCGCGCGTGCGGCCCTACCGGACCATCGAGGACCGCATTGCCGGCGTGGTGCTGACCTTTGTGGACGTCACCGAGCGGAAGGAAGCGCAGGAGTCGCTGCGGCAATCTCAGGAGCGCTTCAGCGCCATCGTCAACCAGGCGTCGGTGGGGGTGGCGCAGACACGGCTCGACGGCGAGATCACCTTTGCCAACACCTGCTACCACGCGCTCATGGGCTATGGCGAGAACGAGCTCGTCGGCCTGCGCGCGCTCGACCTGGTGCATGCCGCGGACCATGCGGCGATGTCGGCCTTGTTCGGGCGGCTTGCGCAGTTTGGCGAGCCGTTCCAGTGCGAGAGCCGCAACGTCCGCAAGGACGGCGCCTTCATCTGGCTGCACAAGAGCGTGACGGTGCTCACGGACGCGAGCGGCAAGCCCGGCTCGGCGCTCATCGTGTGCAGCGACATCAGCGAACGCAAGGCCGCGGAAGAAGCGCTGCGCGAAAGCGAGGAGCGGTTCCGGCTGATGCTGGAGAACGCGGTCGACTACGCCATTTTCTCGGTCGACATGGAGCGCTGCGTGAAAAGCTGGAACACCGGCGCCGAACGGCTCCTGGGCTACACCGAGGCCGAGATCCTGGGTCGCTCGGCCGACATCATCTTCACCGAGGAAGACCGCGCGGCCGGTGCGCCGCAGGAAGAAGCGCGCACCGCGCTTCACGCCGGCAGGGCCTCCGACGACCGGCTGCACCAGCGCAAGGACGGCTCTCGCTTCTGGGCCAGCGGTGCGCTCATGCCCATGCACAACGGCGAGGGCGCGGTGATCGGCATGGTGAAGGTGCTGCGCGACCAGAGCGAACAGCGCGCCGCGCAGCAGGAAGTGGAGCAAAGCCGCAGCGAACTGCTCGATGCGCTGCGCGCCAACGAGGCCGCGCGCAAGGCCCTCGAGGCCGCCGATGCCGCCAAGGACCGCTTCCTGGCGGTGCTCTCGCACGAGCTGCGCAATCCGCTCGCCTCGATCAGCGGCGCCGCGGAACTGCTGCAGCCCGAGGAGCTTCCCACGCCGGAGCAGGGGCGGGCGGCGCGCGTGGTCCGGCGCCAGGCCTCGGCCATGAAGGTGCTGCTGGGCGACCTGCTGGACGTGTCCAGCCTGCGCCGCGGCAGGCTGGTGCTGCGGCGCGAACGCGTCACGGCCCAGGGCATCGTCGACGCGGCGCTGGAGGCGACCGGCCCGCTGATGGAGCTTGGCCGCCACAAGCTGGAGCTGGATGTTTCCGGCGACGAGATATTGCTCGACGCAGATCCCATGCGCCTCACGCAGGTGATCTCGAACCTGCTCTCCAACGCGGCCAAGTACACGCCCGACAAGGGCGAGATCCGGCTGTCCCTGCACGCCGAGGGCGACGACGCAGTGTTCGCGGTCACCGACAACGGCATCGGCATGGACCCGGACACGGTCGAGACCATGTTCGAGATGTTCACGCAGAGCGTGCATGCGCACGAGCGCGCGGCGGGGGGGCTCGGAATCGGGCTCGCGCTGGTGCGCAACATCGTCGAACTGCATGGCGGCACGGTCACGGGCGAGAGCAAGGGGCACGGGCTTGGCAGCCGGTTCACGGTGCGCATTCCGCTGGCCGAGCGGCGCATGGCCGAGGCCGAGCCCGCGCAGGCCTCTCCGGCGGCGGTGTCGTCATCGGCCGTGGCTGCCGTGGAGGCCGGCCCGCAGCGCGTGCTGCTTGCGGACGACAACGTGGACGCCCTCTGGGGCATGGCGCGCATGCTGTCCATCTCGGGCTTCAGCGTGAAGACGGCCGACAACGGCGTCGATGCGCTGCGCGTGGCGGAGCACTTCAGGCCCGATGCGGCGGTGCTCGACATCGGCATGCCAGGGCTCGACGGGCACGAGGTGGCGCGCCGCATCCGCGCGCAACCCTGGGGGCGCGGCATGCTCCTTGTGGCGGCAACCGGCTGGAGCCAGCCCGAGGACAAGCTCGCAGCGCTGGAGGCGGGCTTCGACGAGCATCTGGTGAAGCCAGTGGCCGCAACCGACGTGCAGCGCCTGCTGCGTGCGCGCGACGGAACCGCCGCGGCGGACGGCTGAACGCGGGCCCTTGGCGCGTGCCGGGCACGCCGCTTGCCCCGAAGAGGGATTCGCTGTACTTCTGCTTGTCAGGAATGCCTCATTCGACCGAACAACAACAGGCCATCTTCATAGGTGCTTCCGCGGGCGGCGTCTATGCCATGCTCGATCTCGTCCCTGCGCTGCCGGCCGGGTTTCCCGCGCCCATCTTCTTCGTGCAGCACATTGGCGCCCACCGCAGCCATCTTGCCTCCCTGCTCGACGGCCGCGGCCCCAACCGCGCCATCGAGGCGAAGGAGGGCGACGTGCCGGCGCCCGGCACCATCTACATCGCGCCGCCCGATCACCACATGCTGCTGGAAGGCGGCGTGGTCCGCCTGACCCGCGGACCCAAGGAACACCATGCCCGCCCCGCCATCGATCCGCTGTTTCGTTCCGCCGCGCTGGATTGCGGCCTGCGCGCAGTGGGCGTGGTTCTCACCGGCATGCTCGACGACGGCAGTGCGGGCCTGCGCGCCATCAAGGACTGCGGCGGCATCGCCGTGGTGCAGGACCCGACCGAAGCCCATGAGCCCAGCATGCCGCAGAGCGCGATGGCGGCGGTGCAGGTGGACCACGTCGTTCCGTTGCAGGGCATGGGCCAACTCCTGTTCGAGCTTGCACAGCCGCGCACCGGCCTGCCGGCTGCCGAGGCCCCGGCCACGCTGCGGCGCGAATACGCCGTGGCCCTGGGGGAGCGCGCCGTGGAAAACCTGAAGGCCATTGGCAAGCCCTCGCTGTTCAGCTGCCCCGACTGCGGCGGCGTCCTGTTCGAGCTGAACGACAAGCGCCTGGTGCGCTACCGCTGCCACACCGGCCACGCGTTCAGCATGCGCAGCCTGGCCGCGACGCAGGAGCAAGTGACCGATTCCGCGCTATGGACGAGCCTACGGACCTTGCAGGAGAAGGAGGCCATCCTGCGGCGGCTGGCCGAAGTGCAAAAGGCGGAGGGGCTCGGCAGCGCCGAGGCCTCGCTGCGCGAAGCCGACGAACTTGCGGCGGCGAGCGCCGCGCTGCGCAGGCTCACGCTGAAGGCACCGAGCCCGGCGAGCTTCGACGCGAGCTGAGGCGGCGCCCGGGCGGCACGCCTGCGCGCACCGGAAGCGGGCACGCCGGTTGCCAAGAGATCGGTCGGCGCGCAGCGGTTGCGCGCACAGGCCCGCACTGTTTTCGCGGATCGAAGGAAAACACCCAATGAACAACGTAGAAGGGCGCATTCGTACCCGCCGCGGCTTTGCCGGCATGGATCCCGAACGCCAGAGAGAGATCGCCAGGCAAGGCGGACGCGCCGCCCACGAGTTGGGGCGCGCCCATGAATTCACTCCGGAGGAAGCCCGGCATGCGCGGGCCAAGAGCCTCAACGGACGGGCCCAGGCGGCCGAACGGCCGCAGGAGTGAGTAGGCCGCAAGCAAGGCGCAGCCGCCGCGCTCAGGCGATGGCGGCGCGCAGAGCGGCGGGCTCGAAGCTTCTTTCGAGCACGGCATCGAAGCCTGAGATGCCGCAAACGTCCTGCGGGACTCGCTGCTCTTGCGCCAATGAAGAATCCTCGACCGCAACCATGCGGCCCTTGAAGCCGGCGCCCCGCGCGCGCTGTCCCAGCGAGAGTGCCGTTCCGGTCGAGGTGCGCACGTCGATCACCGCGATCTCGGGCGCGCGCTGCATCAGGACGGCATAGCCACCGTCGCTGCTCGCCGCCAGCTCGACCCTGTAGCCGGCATCCGAAAGAAGCCCGCCCAGCACTGCCAGAAGTCCCGCATCGTCGGACACGGCCAGCGCGCGGCCGGCGTTGCCTGCGCCGCGCTGCGCATGCACGACGAGTTCGCTCATGTGGGCCGAAAGATGGCGGACCTGGCGTCCCACCACGATGCCCGCATCGCGCAGCACCGCTTGCGGGAGCTCCACGCGCGCAAGCACCTCGCTGGCCGACGAAATGGCCGCCAGTGCGTTGCGCGCGTCATGCACGCAGCGGTTCAGATCCAGGGCGTTGTCGATGAGAGGTTCGGGCATGGCAATTCATCGCTTGGAGTTGCGGAACCCATTGCATACGGCGTGCCCGGTAGCATTGGCAAGGCAAGGCAAGGCAAGGCAAGGCAAGGCAAGGCAAGGCAAGGCAAGGCGTGCGGACCGCGGCCGGAGCGCTATTTGCAGCAAGTATTGCCGGCCCCAGCGTTTCGACTCCATCTCCCGCTTGCGGGAGAGGGCTGGGGTGAGGGTGCAGCCCCAGGCAGCCCCCGGGGCCTCGCCTGCCCCGTCCCCTCACCCCAACCCTCTCCCCCGCGGGGAGAGGGGGCAAACCCTTCTGCCGCGCAGACTCCTATCCGACCACCGCCTCGAGAAACTCGACCAGCGCCTTCGAAGGATCGTGGCGCGCGAGTGGAATCATCTCTATGCCCCATTGCGCGAGCACAGCCTGCTGCACCTCGTTGGCGGAGGGCGAGAACAGGTAGGAAACCGGCTGGGCCACGTCGGGCACCGACTGCTTCCACAGCCGCGAAAGCTTGTAGAACAGATAGCGGATGTTCACGTCCGCCAGGCTGTAGCCGATGAAGACCACCGAGCGGCCGAGCACGTCGGCGCGCAGCTTGATGTCCAGCGGCGACTCGAAGTCCAGCCGCGCGAAGTAGCTGCTTTCGTCGAGCACGATGGAGGCGTCGTCCTCCAGATCGCCGTGGAACTTGATGATCTGCGTGGCGCCCGGGCGCAGCTTGGCAAGGTCGGCCACGCTCACGATCTTGGTGTACTTGACCTTGTGGTGGTCGAAGGCGGCCTCGAGCCAGCGGTCGTAGTTGGTGGTGTAGATGATCGGAAAGCGGCCCTTCGCCAGCAGCTCATGGATGCGAGAGGTCTCCACGCGCACGTCGCTGCGGTGCCATTCGCGGTCCATCCAGCTGCGCAGCGGGCCGATGCTGCCGTGCCGGAGGCGGAAGTATTCGGCCAGCGTCAGGTAGCCGCCCTTGTCGCCAAAGGACCGCGCATCGATGCCAAGCTCGCGCGCCATGTGTTCGATGAGCGCCGACCACGGCGGCAGGCCCAGGTCCATCGAGATGCCGGCCCCGACGAAGAGCACCACCTTGCCGCGACGATGGGCTTCGCGCAGCTGCGCAAGCTTTTCGTCGTCCGGTTTTCGCACTGGGGTGCGCGGCGCGGCGAGTGGTGCGCTGCGCTTTTTCGTAGCGTGTTTTTTGGTGCGTCGCGTGGTGGACACGGGCAGGGCGCTAGCGAAGGCTGCCCGGCGTTCGCACGCGGGCCAGCACGCGGTTGAAATCGGCGGCGAATCGGCGGCGCTGCGCCGCGGCCAAGTACACGGCCACTGGCACGCAAGTGCGGCCGCTGCAAAGCGCCGGCGGCTCGGCATCGGCCCTGCATTCGAGCCGGGTCCAGCATGGGTCGAGGCGAACGGTGGTCGAGCGGAAGCCGCGCGTGGTGTGCACTTCGAGCGATTTGCCGGCCAGCACGAGCTCTTCGCCGTCGAGCGCGTGAATCGCCTGGTGAATGAAGGCCGCAGCCAATGCCAGGGCCTGCAGGATGCAGAAGCCGAACACCACCGGATAGCCCGCGATCCAGAAGCCGACGCCAATGGCGCAACTCAATCCGGCCGCCGCGCCGATGTGCAGCATGAAGGCATGCGGCGTCATCGCCAGGTTGCGCCGAAGGTTCCAGCACAGGGCGGCTGGTGCGCTGCCGTCGGCTGGTATTGCGGCCTGCGCGTTGCCGCGTGCGGTGTGATCGATGAGGACTGGCATTCTTTTTTCTCCGGCATGTGTCCCGCCCCACACCTATTTTCTCAAGCAATCGGTGTGCCCATTTGCGCTGTGGGCTTCGTCCGACGGGGCCTCTGGGCGTCTGCTGGCGCGGTGCTTTCCCATGCCGCCGATGCTGGGTGCGTTTTCCACTTTTTCCGGGGGCAGATGGCATGAAGAAGGACTCGGTCAAGGAGATTCGGCCCGGCGCGTTCTCGCAGTCGGTGGCCGGCGAAGAAGACCCGGGCGCATCGGTGGACCTCGTCCAGCCGCCGCCGATGCAGCCGGGTGACGAGGCGCCGCGCGGCGTGCCGGGAACCGGCGAAACCATCTGCCGCCTGTGCGGCGGCAGCGGGCGCAGCAAGGGCGGCGAAACCTGCCCGGAATGCGGCGGCACGGGCAAGGTCAACGTGGGCGTCGGCGGCGGCTGAGCGCTGCGTCGACTGGCGCCAGCGCGAGGCGCTTCGCCGTTATGGCGTTCGCGCGACGTGCCGTCGACCGGTCCACTCGGCATGCGGCAATGCCGCTCGTCCTACTTGGCCGTGGATGGCGCTTGAGCTTGAGCATGCGCGTGCCCGGCGCCCGTGGGGTCGGCGATCTGCACCGCCTTGCCGGCTTGCCAGCTGTCGGCGCCTTCGGCGATCGCGGGCGAGGCAATGTCCTCGCGGTTCTTTTTCTTTTCGGCGGAGTCGATGCCGAAGCGCTTGTCGCGCGATGCCACCATGGCCGCATCGGCCTGGCCGTCGGCGGTGAACCCCATCATCACCTGGGGAACGCCGATGGGCAGCTCCCTGTGCAGGTCGGTGTGCCAGGTGTGGAAGGTCTTGCCGTAGGTTCCGACGAGCTTCTTCATGAGCTCGTGCTCGGCCGCCTGCGGGATGCCCGGTGCGATGAGCTGGCCCGATTTGACCTCGTGCACGTGGCTGTGCCAGAGCGCCTTTTCCTGCACCGGAAGCGACTTGAAAAGCCGCTCGCTCACGATGTATTCGACACCCATGATCTTGGCGGCCTTGACGTTGCCGTCGTAGATGACGCACTGGATCAGTTCTTCATTCAGCACAGAGCAGTAGTGGTGCGCTTCCATCTGGGCTTTGATGTTGCCGCTGTAGAAATGAAAGCCGTCCAGATACGCGTTCAGCGCATCGAGGGGCGGCTTGTCTTGCAGGGCCGCGGCCCCGGCCTCCAGCGTCGCGGTCTTTGCGCTTTTGCTGGCGCCCGGCGATTCGACGTTGGACGCCGTGTTGCTGCCTCCGCAGGCGGCGAGCAGCACCCCCAGGGCAAGCGGAAAGATGAATCGCAGTGGCATCGACGGACCTCGTGAAACGCAAGCAGGAACCGCCACCATGCGCCTGAGGCACCGTGCGACGGCAAGATGCTTTCGACGGGGTGTGTAGGAACATCGCGAAAACCCTGATGAACGACCGGTCCGGCTCGCCCGTCGGGCCTCGACAGGGACAAAAATCAGGGAAAAAACGGCCCCGAAATCAGAATCTTGCACTCACAAGGGGCAAAATTTCGGGACCGAAACGAGCGCACGGCAAGACCGGGGCTCCGGCTCCGCAACCGACCTTCAATGCCCACATCGAACCCGCCTCCGCCTTCTTCTCCCGCCAGCGCTGAACGCAAGCTCACACCCAGCACGCTGAGCTTCCCGATCATCGGTATCGGTGCTTCCGCGGGCGGGCTGGAAGCATTGATCCGTTTCTTCGAGCAGATGCCGCCCGACCCGGGCATGGCCTTCGTGGTCATCCTGCATCTTTCGCCCAAGCACGAGAGCAGCGCGGCCGACATACTGCAGCGCTGCACGCAGATGCCGGTGACCCAGGTCACGCACCCGGTGCCGGTGGAGTCGAACCATGTCTACGTGATTCCACCGGGCGTCGAGCTGACCATGAACGACGGCTACGTGCGGGTCGCGCCAGGCGAGCGCGTCAAAGGCCACCAGGTGGCGGTGGACGTGTTCTTTCGCACCATGGCCGAGGTGCACAAGGAGCGGGCCGTCTGCATCGTGATGTCGGGCACGGGGAGCGACGGTGCGGTCGGGCTCACGCGCGTGAAGGAAAACGGCGGCCTGACCATGGCGCAGCTGCCCGAGGACGCCGCCCACGACGGCATGCCGCGCGCGGCCATCGGCACCGGCATGGTCGACATCGTGCTGCCCGCGGCCGAGATGGGTCCGCGCCTGGTCGAGCATTGGCACAATGCGCGGCGCATCCGCATGCCGGTGGACGAGCAGGTGGACCTCGCCCCGGAGGCCGACAGCGGGGACGCGGCCCGACAGGCCGAGAAGGCGCTGCAGGAGATCATGGCGCTGTTGCGCACCTATACGCGGCACGACTTCCTCCACTACAAGCGCGCCACGGTGCTGCGCCGCATCGAGCGCCGGCTGCAGGTGAACCGCCTGGCCGACCTGCCGGCCTACCGCGACTTCCTGCACGCCCATCCCGAAGAGGCGACGCCGCTGCTGCAGGACATGCTGATCAGCGTGACCAACTTCTTCCGCGACCCCGAGGCCTTCGAGGCGCTCGAGCACGACGCGATTCCCAAGCTCCTTGAAAGCAGGCAGCCCGGCGAGCAGGTGCGCGCCTGGGTGGCGGGCTGCGCCACGGGCGAGGAAGCCTATTCGCTGAGCATGCTGCTGCGCGAGCAAGTCGACCAGCAGGCCAAGCCGCTGGACATCCAGATCTTTGCCACCGACATCGACGAGCGCGCCATCGCCACGGCGCGCAGGGGCCTCTATGCGCAGGGCATTGCCGAGGACATCTCGCCTTCGCGGCTGCAGCAGTTCTTCGTGGCCGAGCAGGACCAGTACCGCATTGCGACCTCGGTGCGCGAGCCGGTGCTCTTTGCGCTGCACAACCTGCTGCGCGACCCGCCGTTTTCGCGGCTGGACATCATCTGCTGCCGCAACATGCTGATCTATCTGGACCGTGCGGCGCAGGCCCACGTGCTGGAGATGTTCCGCATCGCGCTGCGGCCGGGCGGCTACCTGTTCCTGGGCACTTCGGAATCGATCGATGCGGTGGGCAGCCTGTTCACCCCGGTCGACAAGAAGAACCGCATCTACCGCGTGAACCCCGATCTGCCGCCGGGGCGGCACATGCCGCTCATCAGCGATGCGCCGCTCAAGCCCGGCTGGACGGGACCCATGGAAGCGCTTCGCTCGCCCAAGCGCGCCGAGCGGCTGAGCTTTGCGGAACTGCACCAGCGCGCGCTGGAACAGTTTTCGCCGCCCAGCGTGCTGATCAACAGCGAGCACGAGGTGCTGCACCTGTCCAACGGCGTGGGCCGTTTTCTGGAGCGGGCCAGCGGTGAGCCCTCGAACAACCTGCTGAGCAACGTGAGGCCCGATCTGCGCCTGGAGCTGCGAACCGCGCTGTTCAAGTCTGCCCAGACGGCCGGCAGCGTGGAGACCCGGCTGGTTCAGCGGCGGGACGATGGGCGCCAGGTGTTCCTCAACATCACGGTGCGCCCGCTGCAGCAGCAAAAAGAGAATGAGAAGGAAGCCGCTCCGCAGCTCACGCTGGTGGTGTTCGACGAGGTGGAAGACAGCATGCGCCCCGAAGGCGGCGAGCCGGCCGATGCGGCACGCGAGCTGCTCATCGGCCAGATGGAAGGCGAGATCCGCCAGCTCAAGCTGCATTTGCAGGACACCATCGAAGGCGCCGAAACATCGACCGAGGAGCTGAAGGCCTCCAACGAGGAACTGCAGGCCATCAACGAGGAGCTGCGCTCCGCCACCGAGGAACTCGAGACCAGCAAGGAAGAGCTGCAGTCGATGAACGAGGAGCTCGTGACGGTGAACTTCGAACTCAAGATGAAGGTGGAAGAGCGCGGGCGCATCAACGACGACATGCAGAACCTGATCGCGTCGTCAGAGATTGCGACCGTCTTCGTGGACCGCGGCATGCACGTCAAGCGCTACACGCCGCATGCGAGCAACCTGTTCAACCTGATCGCAACCGACCTCGGGCGTTCGCTGTTCGACATCACCAGCCGGCTCGACTACCCGCAGCTGGCGGAGGACACGGCCGCGGCCTTCAAGGACCTGCGCACCAGCGAGCGCCACGTGACCAGCGTGGACGGGCGGCATTACCTGGCGCGGATACTCCCGTACCGCACGGCGGACGACAAGATCGAGGGCGCCATCCTCAACTTCTTCGACATCACCGACCTCACGGCCGCCGAGGAGCGGGTGCGCGCGGGCGAAGAAAGGCTGAAGCTGGTGGCGGTCACCACGCGCGACTTCGCCATCATCACGACCGACGACCAGGGCCTGATCGCCACATGGAATGCGGGTGCCCGCCGCATCTTCGGCTACACCGAAGAAGAAATGCTGCGCAAGCCGCTGGCGACGATCTTCACCGCCGAGGACCAGGCCAACGGCATTCCCGAAAAGGAAATGCGGCGCGCGCGCGAAACCGGCCGCTCCGAGGACGAGCGCTGGCACCAGCGCAAGGACGGCAGCCGCTTTTTCTGCAGCGGGGTGACCACGCGGCTGGAGCCGGCCGCGGGCGGCGGCTACGCCAAGATCGCGCGCGACATGACGGGCACCAAGCAGCATGAGCTCGCGCAGGAGCACCGGCTCTTCAAGGAAAAGAAGGCCAGCCTCAGCGCGCAGATGGCCAACGAGCTCAAGGACAAGTTCCTGGCCGTGATGTCGCACGAACTGAAGCAGCCGCTCAACCTGATCCAGATGAACGCCGAGCTGTTGATGCACATGCCGGCCACGGCCGACCACCCGGTCGTGCGGCGTGTGGGCGAGACCATCAAGCGCGCCGTGGCCAGCCAGACGCGCATCATCAACGACCTGCTCGATCTCTCGCGCATTCGCACCGGCAAGCTGCGGCTGAACCGCGTGGCCGTGGACCTGGGCGAGCTGGTGCAGGCCACGGCGCACGGCGCAGTCGGCGGCGCCGCCGGCAAGAAGCTCGAGCTGGAGGCGGACTGCGAAGCCGGCGTGATCTGCGACGGCGACCGTGTGCGCATCGAGCAGATCGTGTGGAACCTGCTGAGCAACGCGGTCAAGTTCACGCCCGACGGCGGGTGCATTTCAGTGCGCGTGACGGGCGAGGACGAGAACTTTGGCCGGCTCACGGTGCGCGACACGGGCTGCGGCATTGCGCCGGAGTTTCTTCCGCACGTGTTTGGCATGTTCAACCAGGCGAGCAGCGACGCCACGCCGCCCAACGGTGGGCTGGGCATCGGGCTGGCACTGGTGCAGGAGTTGACGCGCGCGCACGGCGGCCGGGTGGAGGTGCATTCGGCCGGGCTCGGGCAGGGCGCGGAGTTCGAAGTCTGGCTGCCGCGGGTGGTTGCGCATGTGGAGGTGCCGGTGGACGAGGCGCCAGCCAAGGTCGATTTGCGCGGCTGGCGCGTGCTCGCAGTGGACGACTACGCCGATGCGCTGGCCCCCTTTGCCGAGGTGCTGCGGCTGGAAGGCGCGATTGTCGACGTGGCGCAGAGCGCGAAAAAAGGCCTGGAGCTGCTCGAGGCGAACAGCTACGACCTGCTCGTGTCCGACCTGGGCATGCCCGAGATGGACGGCTACCAGTTCATTGCCGAGGTGCGTCGGCGGCCGGCCACGCGCGAGCTGCGTTCCATTGCCATGTCGGGCTTCGGCCGCCGCGCCGACGCGCGCCGCGCGCTTGAAGCGGGCTTCAACGCGCATCTGCCGAAACCCGCGTCTCTGGAGGAGCTCAAGGCGGCCATCGGCCGACTGTGAATCGGTAAGGCCGCCCGATGGCCTCGGTCAGCCGATTGATCGGAAGATGAAGCTGCTGGCTGGCGCGATCCACTCGATCTCGTCGTTTGTGCGCACCGCCGGCGTTCCGGCAGCGCCGGTGAAGAGGAAGCGTTCCTCCGCCAGCAGAAACTGGCGCGCGGCCGAGCCATCGTCCGCCGGCCTTGCGTGCAGGGCGCGCAGCGTCGCGCCACCTATGTCGAGGGCGTCTCCAGGTTCAGGCCACAGCACCGTGGCGTCCGGCCATGAGGATGATCGGAGCTGTTCGAGCGCGGCGGCCGATTCCTCGGTGCGGGCTGCGGTCGAGAGCAGCCAGCGCACGGGCCCAGGAGCTGCTCCAGCCTGCACAGAGCCGAGCGGTGCAGGGTCGATCAATGCCCAATGTCCGCCGCCGCCGCCCACGAAGTAGCTGTGCGGCAAACCCGCCTCGCCCGCTACGCGGCGGATGCGTGCGGACAACTGCGTGACCAGGCCGGCATCGAGCGCATAGCGCGCATCGCCGCGGCCCTCGGGGTCGAGTCGGCCGATCTCGTCATAGGCCGCCTCGTCGATGTTCACCGCGCGCCGCCCCGCAGGTCCGTCGGCCAGGCGCGGCATGTTCAGCGGGATGCCGGTGAGGGCGCGCGCATGGGCCATGCAGTGTTCGGCGCTTTCGAAAGCCGCCAGCTGCTTGAGCGTGCGCCGCGTCACGTTCATCAGCTTCAGGCCGCGCGCGGGGTCCACCGCCTCGGCTGGCTTCAGCCACATGTGCGCCACGATCTCGCGCCCGTCGGGCTTCACGTCCTGGGCCGGCGGCATTTCTGCGACGAAGAAGCGGGTGTCGAAGCGGCGCGGCATGCCGGGCGGCGTCAGCCAGTGACTGAAATAGGCCAGCCGGTCCATCGCCAGAAGCCAGCCCTGCGCTTCGCACATGGCAAGCAGCGCATCGGTGCCTTGTTCGGCCGCATGGCGCATGGCCTCGAGCCGGCCGTCGGGCAGCCGGTCGAGTTCGACCAGGCGTTCGTCGCCGTCGCTCGCGAACAGGATGCCGGCTTCCTCGAAGCATTCGCGCACCGCGGCGGCGTAGTAGTCGAGGCCCCCATCGGGCAGGCCGAGGCGCGTGCTCGCGGCGCGGTCGTCCAGCCCCTTGCACATCAGGTGCAGGCTGCGGTCGTGCGTGTCGACCACGCCGCCCGGGAATACGCTGGCGCCGCTGTTCTGGTCGTCGGCTTTTTCGGCGCGGCGCAGCAGCAGCACCTCCATGCCGCGTGGACCGTCGCGCAAGAGAATCAGACTGGCTGCGGTGCGAATAGGGCGCGGCGTTGCGGGCGGGGCACCCGGCGGCGTCATCGAAGGCTTGGCGTTCATGGGCGCCCATTGTCGGGCCACCGTGGCCCGGAGCGCCTCAGGCCGTTCAGTCCTTGGGCGTCAGCTGCCCGGCCGCGCCGCCCGCGCTGGAGTTGGCGGATCTGCCGAGCGAGGCGCCTTCATTGACCTTGGGCGTGGCCACCGGGCCTTCGGATTTCTTGGTGGCCGGCGCGCGCTGGCTCGGCGCGGGCCGGACGATGCGCGGCTTGGGGTCCTGCTTCGGTTTCGATGGGCTCATGCCTGCCTCCTTTTCGCGGGGCGCGCCAACATGCAGCCGGCGCGGCAATCCACGTTAGCGAAGCCGCGGGGCACCGGTGTCGGACAGGCTGCATCCCTTCGTAGGACGCGGCGCGCCGAGCCGATGAGCGAACCTCAGATGGCGCGCTGGTTCACGCGTTTCGAAAGCTGCTCGGCGCTTTCCTTGCGCTCGCTGTAGCGGTCGACAAGGTAGTCGGCCGCGTCGCGCGTCAGCAGGGTGAACTTCACGAGTTCCTCCATCACGTCGACCATCCGTTCGTAATACGAAGAGGGCTTCATGCGGCCGGCTTCGTCGAACTCGAGGAAGGCCTTGGCGACCGACGACTGGTTGGGAATGGTCAGCATGCGCATCCAGCGCCCGAGCACGCGCAACTGGTTCACCGCGTTGAACGACTGCGATCCGCCCGACACCTGCATGACGGCGAGGGTCTTGCCCTGTGTCGGCCGCACGGCGCCCACGCTGAGCGGAATCCAGTCGATCTGCGCCTTCATGATGCCGGTCATCGAACCGTGGCGCTCGGGCGAGCACCACACCATGCCCTCGGCCCATTGCGCAAGCGTGCGCAGCTCCTGCACCTTGGGATGATCGTCCGGTGCGCTGTCCGGCAGCGGCAGGCCGGCGGGATCGAAGATGCGCGTCTCGCCGCCCATGGCCTCGAGCAGGCGCGCGGCCTCTTCGGTCAAGAGTCGGCTGTAGGAACGCTCGCGCAGCGAGCCGTAGAGCAGCAGGAAGCGCGGCGCGTGGCGCGACGATAGCGTGCGGGCCAGGCGCTCGGGAGAAGGCCGGTCGAACAGCTCGGCGTCGACATTGGGGAGTTCACGCAGGACGTTGGACACGGCGGCCCTCCGCGTCGATGACCGCTTCGCCGTCTTCCTTGGTGAACGCGCCTTGTTGCGGCGAGGGCAGGATGTCGAGCACTTCTTCGGAAGGACGGCACAGCCGCGTGCCGAGCGGCGTGGCCACGATGGGCCGGTTGATGAGGATCGGATGCGCGAGCATGAAGTCGATCAGCTGCTCGTCCGTCCACTTCGCATCGTCCAGGCCGAGCTCTTCATGCGGCGTGCCCTTTTTGCGCAGCAGCGCGCGGGGCGCCATGTTCATCGCGGCGAGCAGCTCGCGCAGCGTTTCCTTGCTGGGCGGCGTCTTCAGGTATTCGATGACCTTCGGCTCTTCGCCGCTGTTGCGGATCAGCGCCAGCGTGTTGCGGGAAGTGCCGCACGCCGGGTTGTGAAAGATGGTGATGGAGGAGGTCGTAGATTGCATTCTTGCAATTATGCAACTATTATTGAAATATGGAAGAACAAGACATCGTCCGATCCCTCGCAGCATTGGCCCAGCCGGTGCGCCTGCAGGTCTTTCGCGCCCTGGTGGTGGCGGGCCCCGCGGGGCTCACGCCCGGCGCGCTGGTCGAAGCGCTCGACGTGCAGGCCACCAGCCTGTCGTTCCACCTGAAGGAGCTCACCCATTCGGGGCTGGTGACGCAGGAGCGCAGCGGCCGCAACCTGATCTACCGCGCGGCGTTCGAGCGGATGAACGCGCTCATCGGCTACCTCACCGAGAACTGCTGCCAGGGCGAGGCGTGCCTGCCGCAAGCGGCTTGTGCATGTTGAGCGAACGGAAAACATGAAGCGAATCCCAGTGCATCCAAACCCCCAGTCCATCCTGAAGAGGCCATTGCTGTCATGAGCTCCAATCCGGCCGCCTTGGCATCCTCTGCATCTTCCGCGCCGCCACCCGCCATCGGCTTCTTCGAACGCCATCTCACGATCTGGGTCGCGCTGTGCATCGTGGCCGGCATTGCGCTCGGCCAATGGCTGCCCGGCGTGTTCCGCGGCATTGCGTCGCTGGAAGTGGCCAAGGTCAATGTGCCGGTCGGCGTGCTCATCTGGGTGATGATCATCCCGATGCTGCTGAAGATCGACTTTGCGGCGCTCGGCCAGGTCAAGGCGCATTGGCGCGGCATCGGCGTCACGCTGTTCATCAACTGGGCCGTGAAGCCCTTCTCGATGGCGCTGCTCGGCTGGATCTTCATTCGGCACGTGTTTGCGCCGCTGCTGCCTCCGGAACAGCTGGACAGCTACATCGCGGGCCTCATCTTGCTGGCGGCCGCGCCGTGCACGGCGATGGTGTTCGTGTGGAGCCAGCTGTGCAGGGGCGATCCGTACTTCACGCTGTCGCAGGTGGCGCTCAACGACACGATCATGGTGGTGGCCTTCGCGCCTGTGGTTGCGCTCTTGCTCGGGCTGTCGTCGATCAGGGTCCCATGGGACACGCTGCTGACGTCGGTGGGCCTGTACATCGTGGTGCCGGTGATCATTGCGCAGCTGCTGCGAAGGCAGCTGCTCAAGAAGGGCACGGCGCATTTCCAGGCGGTGGCCGCGCGGCTCGGGCCGTGGTCGATCTCGGCGCTCTTGCTCACGTTGGTGCTGCTGTTCGCTTTCCAGGGCGAGGCCATCCTGCGGCAGCCGCTGGTGATCGCGCTGCTCGCGGTGCCCATCCTGATCCAGGTGTTCCTGAACTCGGGGCTGGCTTATTTGCTCAACCGCAAGCTCGGTGTGGCGCACTGCGTGGCGGGCCCGTCGGCGCTGATCGGGGCTAGCAACTTCTTCGAGCTGGCGGTGGCCACGGCCATCAGCTTGTTCGGGTTCCAGTCGGGCGCCGCACTGGCCACGGTGGTGGGGGTGCTGATCGAAGTGCCCGTGATGCTGCTGGTAGTCGCGGTGGTCAACAGGTCGCAGGGCTGGTATGAAAAGGGCGCCGAGGCAGCCTGACGGTTACGGCGGCCACGGCAGCGACCGGGGCGCCCCGATGCGCCGCAGGGCATGTTCTCCGACATGTTCGAAGCGGCTTCGGGGCCATCATTCGAACTCTGGTTCTTCTTCTCAGAAGCAGGGTTCATGAAGATCGCGACCTTCAACGTCAACGGCGTGAACAGCCGATTGCCGCGCCTCCTGGAGTGGCTGGCCGAGTCCCGCCCCGACGTGGCATGCCTGCAGGAACTCAAGTCGCCCGACATGGGCTTTCCCGCGACTGCGATCCGCGAGGCGGGGTACGGGGTGGTGTTCCATGGGCAGCGCTCGTGGAACGGCGTGGCCATCCTGGCGCGCGGCAGTGAACCGATCGAAACGGGCCGTGGCCTCGACGGCAATTCCGAAGACAGCCAGAGCCGCTACATCGAAGCCGTGGTGAACGGCGTGATCGTCGGTTGCCTGTACCTGCCCAACGGCAACCCGCAGCCTGGGCCCAAGTTCGACTACAAGCTCGAATGGTTCGAGCGGCTCAACGCGCATGCAGAGCGCCTGTTCCGCTGCGGCCTGCCGGTGGTGCTGGCCGGCGACTTCAACGTGGTGCCCACCGATGCCGACATCTACAACCCGGCTTCATGGCGGCACGATGCGCTGCTGCAGCCCGAAAGCCGCGCCGCCTTTGCGCGCCTCTTGGCGCAGGGCTGGACCGATGCCATCCGCGCTCGCCATCCCGGCGATGCGATTTACACCTACTGGGACTACTGGCGAAACCGATGGCCGCGCAACGCGGGCCTGCGCATCGACCATCTGCTGCTCAATGACGAACTCGCGCCTTTCCTTGTCGATGCGAACGTGGACCGCGAGGTTCGCGGCCGGCCCGGGGCAAGCGACCATGCGCCGGCCTGGATCGATCTGGCGCTGCCCGCTAGCTGAGCTTTCAGCATGAATCGACAACTGGCGTGGAAAAACGACGGATCACCGGAACCGGTGACATCCGGGTTACATTTGAATACTGTGCACTATTCAACTACCCTGGCCCATTCCTGAGGATCCATTCCAGTGATTACCGGAGCAACGGCCAATGCCAGCCTTCCTCGGGGTTACGACCCCGGGTTTGTCATGGCCTTCCAGCCGATCGTGGATTTCGAGCGGCGGGAAGTCTTTGCGCACGAGGCGCTGGTGCGGGGCGCTTTGGGGGAGGGCGCGTCGGAGGTCTTCTCGCGCGTGACCCCGCAGGACCGGTTCGCGTTTCATGAGGCTTGCCGCGTCAAGGCCATCGAAACCGCATCTGCCCTGGGCATGAAATCGAAGCTCAGCCTCAACATCATGCCCAACGACGTGGCCGGGCCGACCGAGTGCTTTCATACCGCCATGGAGGCCGCCCAGCGCTGCAACTTTCCGGTTCATCGGCTGATGTTCGAGATTACCGAAGGCGAACGCGTGGCCGACCTGCCGGGGCTGGCGGCTGCCTTCCGCACCTACAAGGGCTACGGCTTTACCTCGGCCATCGACGACTTCGGCGCCGCCTATGCAGGCTTCGAACTGCTTGCGGGGTTCCAGCCCGACGTGGTGAAGATCGACATGGGCCTGGTGCGCAATATCCACAACGACCCCGTGCGGCTCAGCATCGTGCGCGGCTTCGTCGGCACTTGCCTGGAGCTCGGCATCCGTGCCGTGGCGGAAGGCGTGGAGTCTTCCGACGAAGTGCACGCGCTCCAGTCGCTGGGCGTGGAACTGTTCCAGGGATTCCTGTTCGCCCGCCCCGGCATTGCCACGCTGCCGCCGGTGGCGTGGGATGCGGCCTGAGCGGCCGCACACCCAGCGCCATCCGGCACCAACTCACATATTGCTGGTAGCCCGGACCTCTTCGATGGTGGTCTTGCCCGCGAGCACCTTGTCGATGCCGTCCTGCCGCAGGGTGCGCATGCCTTCCTGCATGGCGGCTTCCTGCAGTTCCTCGGCGCGGGCGCCGTTCTGGACCAGTCGACGCAGCGTCCTGGAGATCATCATCAGTTCGTGAATGCCGACGCGGCCGTTGAAGCCGGAACTGTCGCAGTGCGGGCAGCCGGTGCTGGTGTAAGCCTGCAGCTGGCCGTCGCGGCCGTACTGGCCGAGCCATTGCTTGCGCACCGCCTCGCGTTCGTCCGGCATCGCATCGTGCGCGGCGAATGAATGCATGTAGTCGGACAGCAGTTCCTCGACTTCTTCAGCACGCATGGGCCGGCTCTGGACGCAACGCTCGCAGAGGCGGCGCACCAGCCGCTGAGCCAGCACCGCAAGGAGCGAATCGGCGAAATTGAACGGGTCCATGCCCATGTCCAGCAGCCGCGTCACTGTTTCAGGTGCGCTGTTGGTGTGCAGCGTCGACAGCACGAGGTGGCCGGTGAGCGAGGCCTCGATGGCGGTCTTGGCGGTTTCCTCGTCGCGGATTTCGCCGACCATGATCACGTCGGGATCGGCGCGCACGAAGGCCCGCAGCGCCTTGGCAAAGGTCCAGTCGATGCGCGGATTGACCTGCACCTGGCGCAGGCCCGGCTGGGTGATTTCGATCGGGTCTTCGGCCGTCCAGATCTTTCGCTCGGGCGTGTTGATGTGCATGAGCGCCGAGTGCAAGGTGGTGGTCTTGCCCGAGCCCGTGGGGCCCACGCAAAGCACCATGCCGTAGGGGCGTTCAACCGCTTGCGTCAGCTGCGCCAGGTTGCGCTCGGAGAGCCCGAGCTGCTTCAGCGCCAGGGGTTGCGCCGACGCCAGGATACGCATAACCACGTCTTCCAGGCCGTTGGCGGTGGGGATGGTGGCCACACGCAGCTCGATGCGGTGCTGCGGCGAATACTTGGCGAAGTTGATCTTGCCGTCCTGCGGCTTGCGCCGTTCGCTGATGTCCAGGTCGCACATGATCTTGATGCGCGCCACCACCACGTTGCGGTAGGTGGCCGGCAGCTCCAGGTGGGTGCGCAGCCGCCCGTCCTTGCGAAACCGGATGCGGGTCTTCTCCTGGCCCGGATAGCTTTCGATGTGGATGTCCGACGCGCCTTCGCGGTGCGCGTCGATGATCATGCTGTTGATCATCCGCACCAGCGAGTTGTCCGACTGTTCGATGGGCGCCTCTTCGATCACGGGCAGGCGCTCTTGCCGTTCTTCCTTCTCCAGGGTGACCAGCAGTTCGGTGGTGTCCGCCGCGTCGAACTCGATCGGCCGCGAGGGATCGTGGACGATGGTGGGGTCGGGCGTGTCCTGCCCGAGCTTTCCGTAAGCCTTGTAGAGCACCGTGTCCAGCACCAGGCATTCGCCAATCACCGGCACCACCTTCATCTGGGTGATGAACTCCACCTCGTCGATCGCGCCCAGCCGGCTGGCCGGATCATCGAGCGCAAGAATGAGGCGCCCCTCGTGGATCATGAGCGGCATGACCTGCAGGCGCCGCGCCGCGCCGTGGGTGAGGGTTCGCAATGCGTCCACGGCCACCGGGAACACGTGCAGGTTGACCAGCGGATAGCCCATCTTGCGAACCAGCGCCGTCTGCAGCTGGGCCCGCGTGACCACGCCCATGCGCACCAGCGTTTCGCCGAGCGGCACGCTGCGGTCGAGCTTCTGCTGCTCCAGGCCCGCGCGCAGCTGCTCCTCGGTGAGCACGCCGAGCGCCATCAGCGCCTGGCCGATGCGCAAGATCGGCATGCGGCTTTGAACCTCCAGCGCATGCAGCAATTGCTCGGGCGTGACGACTTCAGTGGGGGACATGAATGGATCTCCTGTGGGGCGATTCTGAGGGGGCCGGGCGGCCTTGTCAGCAAAGGCGCGCCGCCGCCGCCGCGCGGGCGCAACGTGGCACTACGAAAGTACTCAAAACGAAGTGGCCCCGGGCCGGGCGCATCAATCGGAAAAGCCGAAGGTGTTGCGGCCCGCCGACTTGGCGCGGTAAAGCGCCGCGTCGGCGCGCGCCAGAAGGTCGGCGTCGGTGACGGCGGTGTCGCTCGGCTGGTGAAACGCAATGCCGATGCTGGTGGTGACCCTGAGGCTCTGCCCATCGAGTTCGAAAGTCGGGCTGGCGATCTGACTGACGATCTTGCGTGCCACGCTCACTGCCGCTTCGCGCGTGTGCACGTTTTCCAGCACCACCACGAACTCGTCTCCGGCTAGGCGGGCCACCGTGTCGGTGCTTCGCACGCTGGCCAGAAGGCGCTTTGCATATTCGACCAGCACACCGTCGCCGGTCGCGTGGCCGAAGGTGTCGTTGATGGTCTTGAAGCGGTCGATGTCGAGGAACAGCACCGCCAGTGCATTGCCCGAGCGCTGGGCGCGGGCCAAGGCGCTCGGGAGGTATTCATTGAAGGCGAGCCGGTTCGAAAGGCCGGTGAGCGGGTCGAGCCGGGCCAGGTCGATCAGCTGGCGCTCCACCGCCTTCAAGGCGCTGATGTCCAGGCTGAGCGAAAAAATTCCGCGCGTGACGCCGTCGGGACCGATGTCCGGTACGTAGCTCACGCGGGTCGTGCGGTCGAAATCCTTGGTTCGGGTCTTGGCCTCGAACTCCACGCGCTCGCCGGCCAGCGCACGCGCGATCATGGCCTTGCGCGAAAGATAAAGTTCCTCGCCCGCCACCTCGCTGACATGGCGGCCCAGCAGCCGGGCGGGGTCCACGCCCATCCAGTCGCGGTAGGTCGCATTGGCGAAGGTGATCTTTTCGTCGCGGTCAATGTAGGTGATGAGCGCCGGCAGGTTGTCGGTGATGGTGCGCAGGCGCATCTCGCTCTCGGCCTGCCGCAGCTCCGCCTGCTTCAAGGCGGTGATGTTGAAGGTCATGAGATAGAAGCCGATGAACTTGCCCTCGGCATCCATGTCGGGGATCAGGTTGACCTGGAAGTACCCGGTCTTTCCATAGAGCGGCGCCTGCACCGGAAAGCGCACCGACTTGCCCTCGCGCACCAGCGGAAGGTAGGGCCGCTGCTGCCGGTACACCGCCCTGCCCACGGACGAGCGCAAGGTCACACCGTCCAGCGGGCCGTCGCCAAGGCCCGCCATGCGCCGCGATCGGCTGTTGGCGAACAGGCAGTTCTCGTTGCTGTCGAAGTAGCCCACCAGTGCCGGGATGCTGTCGGTCACGTCGCGCAGCCGCTTTTCCTGCGCGGTCAGGGCCTTGCGTATGTTCACTTCGTCCGTGATGTCGAAGGTCATGGCGAACACGCCTTGCACCACGCCGTTCGCGTCCTGGTCGGGAATGTAGTGGGCCTTGTATGTCCGGTCGCCGATGCCCAGCGCCGCATCGCCGGCTTTCTCGATGACCACTGTTTCGCCGGCCAGCGCGCGCTCGTAGGCAGGGGCCACGAGCGCGAAATCGGCCGGGCCCCGCACCTCGGGCATCGACCGGCCGACCATCGCGCGTTCCCCGTGCAGCGCCGTGACCTGGGCGTTGACGAAGGTGTAGCGCAGCGACGCATCGACGTGCGACACCAGCGCAGGGATGTTGTCCGCAATGATGCGGACCTGCGCTTCGCTGTGCGCCAGGCTGAACTCGATGCGCTTGCGCTCCGTCACGTCCGAGGTCATGGCGTAGTAGCCGCGAACCTGCCCGGCCTTGTTGCGGTCGGGAATGAGTTCGGTCTGGAAGTAGCGGTCTTCCTCGCCGCGCCGCGCATCGCCGCGCCTTTCGAAGCTGACGGCCTCGCCAGCCATCACGCGCCGGACGGCGTCTTGCATGGCTTCGTCGTCGTCGGCGAAGCTGCGTGGCTCCCGCCCGATCAACTGGGCCGCGCCGCGATCGAGCTTTCTGCAGAGCGGCGCGTTCACGAAGGTGTAGCGGCCTTGCGCATCGACGTGCGACACCATCGCGGGCAGGTTGTCGGTGATGTCGCGCAGGAATTTCTCGCTCGACTTGCGCTGCCACATCAGCGTGTCGAAGGTGCGCGCAATGTCGCCGATCTCGTCCTTTGGGTAGGTGCGCGGCTCTGCTGCTTCGAGCGCCGGGTTGTCCACGTCGAGCATGTGCCGGTGCAGGTGCGTGAGCGGCCTGAGCTGCCGGCTTACCAGGGCCAGCGCCATGGCGCCGGCAAGCATTGCGAGCACCACCGCGCCCATCCATGCCGAACGCTCGATCGCGTCGATCCGGGCGAAGGCTTCCTTGGTGGGATACATGGAGCCCATGACCCAGTTGGTCTCGCGCAGCCGCTTGAAGGCGTACAGGCCATGCACGCCCGCGTGGTTGACACCCTCGGCAGCGCCTTCATAGCCTTCCATCGGACGATCGATCTCGGGATTGCCGACTCCCTTCAGGCCCGCCTGGTTGACGATGCGCTCCGTCGACGGATGGTCGATCACGCTACCTTCCGTGCTGGTGATGAACAGGTAGCCGGTCCGGCCGAACCTGACGTCGGCGAGCTCGCCCAGGATGTTCCGTTCCCGCAGGTTGATGGCGCCCGAGATCACGTACATCACGTTGCCGGCCGCATCCAGCACCGGCTCGGTGAGGGCAATCTGAGCCAGGCCGTTGAGCCGGTTCAGATAAGGATCGGAGAGGACGCCAGCCTTGGATGCGATCGTCTGCTTGAAGTAGGCGCGGTCCTTGATGTTCACCCTGCCGGGCTGCTGCGCGCCGCTGATGCTCGCGACCAGGTCGCCGTCGGGCGTGAAGAAAGCGACATTGCTGAACGCCTTGCGAAGGGAAGGGTGCTTTTCGACGAAGGCCTGCAAGCTTGCCGTGTCCGGAAAGCCGTTCGTCTTCACGCTGTCGGCAAAGGTCTCGAGCAGCGTGCGCCGGCTGACGAACTTTTGATCTACCGTATTCGCAATGGCCGACAGCCGCGCGAATGCTTCGCTTTCGATCGAGCTCTTCATGCTGGTCTTGACCAGCTGCAATGCCACCGTCGCAATGGCAAAGGTGGCCGCCAGTACCACCGCGGCCACGCCAAGACTGAGGCGCGTGTTCAAGCTGATGTGGATGTTCCTGAGACCTGATGAGTTCATTGGCGTGGAAAAAGCATCGCGATGCGGCCCGCTCTGCGCGCGTAGTGTGTCAGAAGAGAGGGGATGGGTACCTCGCGCAATCCCCCATAACTCGTGGGTTGGCAGGCGGCGTCACATCTCGTCGCGCTTGAGCAGGTAGTCCAGAGGGCCTACCCGGAACCACCGGTAGCCGTAGGGCTCCAGCAGCATGCAGTGCGTGCCCTTGGCGTCGGCGCGGCTGTGCACGTTGGAGAGCAGGTTGACCAGGTGCCCGCCATGCCGCCCGAACGACTTCGCGTCGAGCTTGATTTCGAGCGGGTCCGCGCGAAAGTTGTGGAGGAAGGCCACCGCATTGCCGCGCCATTCGTAGCGAATCACGAGCACGGATTTTTCCTCGTGTGGAATCACCTCGAAGTCGCCCCATCCGATTTCCGGCACCTCCTTGCGCATGCGGATCACGCGTTCCATCCAGTTGAGCAGCGAATCGGGGTCGCGCCGCTGCGCCGCCACGTTCACGTGCTCGAAGCCGTAGGCGCCGCCCGTGATCACCGGAATCACCGGTTTCGACGAAGTGGTGAACCCGCCCTGCCGTTCGGTGGACCACTGCATCGGCGTGCGCGCGCAGGTGCGTTCGGGCAGGTTGAGGTCGTCTCCCATGCCGATCTCGTCGCCATAGCGCATCACCGGCGTGCCCGGCAGCGTGAGCATCAGGCTGTAAGCGAGCTCCAGCCGACGCCGATTGCCGCCGAGCATCGGCGCGAGGCGCCGGCGGATGCCGCGGTCGTACAGCTGCATATCCTTCTCGGGGCCGAAGGCTTCGAACACGCGCTTGCGCTGCGCCGGACGCAGCCGCCCCAGGTCGAGCTCGTCGTGGTTGCGCAGGAACATGCCCCATTGCGATGTGGGAGGCCGCTCCCTGGTCGACTCCAGCGCCTTGGCCAGCGGCCGCGTGTCGCCAGCGGCCAGGGCATAGAACAGGTTCTGGTTGACCTGGAAATTGAACATCATGTGCAGCCGCTCGCCCTCGTCGCCGAAGTAGGCCATGTTGGTCTTCGGCAGCACGTTGGCCTCGGCCAGGATGATGGCGTCGCCGCGGCGCCATTGAAGCAGCTCGCGGAACTCCCGCAGCATGTCGAAACGTTCCGTTGGGTGCACAACCTTCGGACCCTTGGCGCCGATCACGAAAGGCACCGCGTCCATGCGGAAGCCCGACACGCCCATCTGCGTCCAGAAGCCCATGATCTTGAGGATCTCCGCCTGCACGGCGGGGTTGGCCGTATTCAGGTCGGGCTGGAATTCATAGAAGCGGTGAAAGTACCAGCGCCTTGCCACCTTCTCGAAAGTCCAGGTCGATTTCTGCACGCCCGGAAAAACCACGCCGTCGGTGAAGTGGGGCGGCTTCTTGTCGGACCAGACATACCAGTCGTGGTATTTTGAATCCCGGTTCTTGCGCGCGGCCTGAAACCAGGGGTGCTGGTCCGAGGTGTGGTTGACGACCAGGTCCATCAGCACGCGCATGCCGAGCTGCCCGGCCGAATGCGTGAACTCGACGAAGTCGCCGAGCGAGCCGAATCGGGGATCGACGTTGTAATAGTCCGAAACATCGTAGCCGTCGTCGCGGCCCGGCGATGGATGGAACGGCATCAGCCACAGCGTCGTCACACCCAGGCCATGAAGGTACTCCAGCCGGCGCGTGAGGCCCTCGAAGTCGCCGCAGCCGTCGCCGTTGGAATCCATGAAGGTGCCCACGGACAGGCAATACACCACGGCGTTCTTGTACCAAAGGTCGTTGATCATGCCGGGGAACCTCCTAAGAATAGGTACCTCGCAATGCAATAACACGAAAGGAAATTCGATGTCGGCCGATGCTTGGTGGAAGAACGGAATCGTTTATCAGATCTATCCGCGTTCGTTCCAGGACAGCGATGGAGACGGCATCGGCGACTTGCGAGGCATCCAGAGGCGGCTCGATTATCTGGTCGAGCTCGGCGCGGATGCTGTCTGGATTTCGCCGATCTACCCCTCACCAATGGCCGACTTCGGGTACGACATTTCCGACTATTGCAATGTCGACCCGCGCTTTGGCACGCTGGAGGACTTCGATGCGCTTGCGGCCGAATGCAAGGCGCGCAGCCTGAAGCTGGTGCTGGATTTCGTCCCCAACCACACGTCGGACCGGCACCCGTGGTTCGTGCAGAGCCGGGGCTCGCGGAGCAACCCCAAGCGCGACTGGTACCTGTGGCAAGACCCCGGGCCAGGCGGCGGCCCGCCCAACAACTGGCTCAGTAATTTCGGCGGACCCGCATGGACCTTCGACGAAGCCAGCGGGCAGTACTACTGCCACTCGTTCCTGAAGGAGCAGCCGGATCTCAACTGGCGCAATCCCGAGGTGCGCCAAGCCATGTACGACGTGCTGCGCTTCTGGCTGCGCCGCGGCGTGGACGGCTTTCGCGTCGACGTGCTGTACCACCTCATCAAGGACGTGGGGTTTCGCGACAACCCGCAGAATCCCTCGTTCCAGCCGGGGATGGATCCTTCGCACCAACTGCTGCCGCTGTACACCACCGACCGGCCCGAGATGCAGGACATCATCGTGGAGATGCGCCGCGTGGTGGACGAGTTCAGCGACGAGGCCTCCACGCGCGTGCTCATCGGCGAGCTCTATCTGCCGCTGGAGCGGCTCATGGCCTACTACGGGCGCACCTCCGACGGGCTGCTTCAGGGCGTGCAGCTGCCGTTCAACTTCCAGCTCATCACAGCGCCGTGGCATGCAGCCGAAATCGACCGCATCGTGCGCAACTACGAAGCGGCGTTGCCGCATGGCGCTGCGCCCAACTGGGTGCTGGGCAACCATGACAAGCCGCGCATCGCGAGCCGTGTCGGGCAGGAGAGGGCGCGGCTCGCGGCCATGCTGCTCCTCACGCTGCGCGGCACGCCCACGCTCTACTACGGCGACGAGATCGGCCTCACCGACGTTCCTATTCCGCCCGACGAAGTGCAAGACCCGTTCGAGAAGAACGAGCCCGGCAAGGGGTTGGGGCGCGACCCGCAGCGCACCCCCATGCAGTGGAGCCGCGCGCACGCCGCCGGCTTCACGGACGGAACGCCCTGGCTGCGCCTGGGCGGCGACTGGGGCATGCGCAACGTCGAGGCGCAGCAGGGCGATCCCGCCTCCATGCTGCAGCTCTACAAGAAGCTGATTGCGCTGCGGCGCCACGAGCCCGCGCTGCACGAAGGAAGCCACGAGCAGCTCGATGCCGGTGCCGACGTGCTGGCCTATGCAAGGAGCGCAGGCACGCGGCGGCTGGTGGTGCTGCTGAACTTCGCCACCAGCGAAACCCCGGTGGCCGCGGGACTGCTGCCGGCCGAAACCGTCGTGCTCGCCTCGACCCACGCGGACCGCACCGGCGCAGTGAAGGGCGAACTGGTGCTGCAGCCGCTGGAGGGCGTGATCGTCGCGCAGTAGCGGCTCGCGCCCCGTGCAATGGCATGGCAATGGCAATGGCGGCGGGCCTCCTAGAATGCGCCCCTTCCAGCGCCACACATCATCGAGACCGCGTGACTGCTCTTGTCGCTCCCGACTTTCCCACCTTCGACAGTTCCGATTTCAGCGGCGAGTCCGCCGCGTTCTACTTCGACCTGGTCAGGCTGCAGGACCGCCCCGACATTCCGCGCGGGTTTCCGCACCGGCACAACTACTACCACCTGCTCTGGATGAGCGAGGCGGCCGGTACGCACATGCTGGACTTCGAAAGCTTCGAGGTCCGGCCCCACACGGTGTTCTTCGTGTCGCCGGGGCAGCTTCACTCATGGGCGTCCTCCGTGCGGCCCAAGGGCTACGTGATCAACTTCAGCACCGAGTTCTTCGTGCAGATGTTCCCGCGCTCCGAAGACATTGCGCAGTTTCCTTTCTTTCACATCGCGCGCGACACGCCGGTGCTCTACCTCGACCAGGGCCGGCACGACGAGCTGATGCCGCTGCTGCAGGAAATGGAGAAAGAGGTCATGAGCCGGGGAGAGGGCCGATTCGACATCGTGCGCTCTTACCTGCTGATACTGCTCACGCGGCTTCGGCGGCTCTATCCGGAGCATGAGGGCGATGGCGTATCGCCGCAGAGCTACTCGCTCACCAAGCGCTTCAAGCTGCTGATCGAGCAGCATTACCTCGACTTCGGGCCCGTGCGCGACTACGCACAGAACCTGCACGTGACCGAGCGCCAGCTCAACGATGCCGTGAAGCGAACGCTCGGCAAGACGGCCGGGCAGCTGGTGCACGAACGCCTGGTCCTCGAAGCCAAGCGCCTGCTGAGCAACACCGACATGGCGGTGGCCGAGATCGCCTTCCAGCTCAACTTCGAAGACTTCGCCTACTTCTGCCGGTTCTTCAAGAAGCACACGCAGCTCACGCCTGGCGAGTTCAAGAAGCGATACGCCGATCCCGCGTAGCCGCGGCCCGCGGCGCGGACGGCGCTGCGAAAAAGTGCAATTCAAGGTTGCTTAAGTCCTAACGGCCAAGGGACGTGCCTGCATAGAGTTCATCACCTTCCCAACTGACCGCGGCAACGCGGGCGATTGCCAGTGATGAATGACACTCCCAAGCTCAGCACGGGCGGCCAGCAGGTCGTCGACGCCTTGCTGGCACAAGGCACCGACACCGTCTTCTGCGTGCCGGGCGAAAGCTACCTCGATGTCCTGAATGCGCTCTATGCCGAGCAGCAGGCGCTGCGCGTCATCGCCTGCCGCCATGAAGGCGCAGCCGCCTTCATGGCCGAAGCACACGGCAAGCTCACCGGCCGGCCCGGCATCTGCATGGTGACCCGCGGCCCGGGCGCCACCAACGCCAGCATCGGCGTGCACACCGCCTTCCAGGACTCCACGCCCATGATCCTCCTCATCGGGCAGGTGGGGCGCGACATGCTGGAGCGCGAAGCCTTCCAGGAGATCGACTACCGGCGCATGTTCGGCACCTTCGCCAAGTGGGTCGCGCAGATCGACGACGTGTCGCGCGTGGCGGAATACATGACGCGTGCCTTCTCGGTCGCGATGTCCGGCCGCCCGGGGCCGGTGGTGCTGGCACTGCCAGAGGACATGCTGACCGACTCGGCCTTTGCGCGCCGCTCGCCGAAGGTGGAGATCCCGCAGCCGCATCCCGCACCGTCAGCGATGGCGCGGCTGCGCGAATGCCTTGCAGAGGCGCGCAAGCCGCTGATGATCCTTGGCGGGCCGGGCTGGACCGACGCGGGCCTGCGCGACATCGAACGCTTTGCTACGCAAAACGGATTGCCGGTCGCCTGCGCATTCCGGCGGCAGGACCTGTTCGACAACCGAGGCCCGCACTATGTGGGAGAAGTGGGCATCGGCTTGAACCCGGAGCTCGCGCAATCGATCCGCGAGGCGGACCTGCTGATTGCGGTGGGCACGCGACTCGGCGAGATCGTGACCAGCGGCTACACGCTGCTCGAGGTGCCCGTGCCTCAGCAGCGGCTGGTGCACGTGCTGCCCGCCGCCGAAGAGTTGGGCCGCGTCTACCAGCCTGAGTTGAAGGTGCTCTCCGGCATGGACGCCTTCGCCGAAGCGGCGGCAAGGCTCGCGCCTGTCGACGCGTCTCCTTGGCGCGCCTGGCTGGACGACCTGCGTGCCCGCTACGCGCGCTACGCAACGCCGGCGCCGCGCGAGGCGCGCCTGGACCCTGCGCGCGTGATCCTCGCGCTGCGCGACACGCTCGAACCCGATGCCATCCTGACCAACGGCGCGGGCAACTACAGCGCGTG
>Ga0209673_1000826_pt1 | contig 40756 bp, 49 predicted proteins | sample AraplaCol_mMS_r2_2_FD_184274 | JGI IMG/M metagenome (GOLD analysis project Ga0209673, IMG submission 184274) | Arabidopsis root microbial communities from North Carolina, USA - plate scrape MF_Col_mMS_r2 (SPAdes) (version 3) | ecosystem: Host-associated > Plants > Roots > Endosphere | place... | reverse complement strand
CGGCTTGCACCGCACCGACAACGCGAGGATCATTCATCAGCTTGCGCTGCCTTCCATGATTGCGGCAATGGTTGCGGTGACGGTCCGTAAGCCTGGCAATGCCCTATGACCGCCATAGGCAAAGCCTTTGCCCAGTCGTGCGTGCAAGATCCAGAATGCGCAGGTCCTTAAAGAATGGAGATGCCCCATGAGCCAGATACAAGCGGAAGCCAAGTGCCCCGTCCACCATGCGGTCGGCCGCGGCCCTGTCAATCGTGACTGGTGGCCCAATCAGTTGCGGGTGGACCTGCTCCACCAACACTCTTCCAAATCCGATCCGATGGGCAAGGACTTCGACTATGCGAAGGAGTTCAAGAGCCTCGACTACCAGTCGCTGAAGAACGATTTGCGTGCGCTGATGACGGACTCGCAAGATTGGTGGCCGGCGGACTTCGGCCACTACGGACCTCTGTTCATCCGCATGGCCTGGCACAGTGCCGGCACCTACCGCACCGGCGACGGGCGCGGCGGCGGCGGCCGGGGCCAGCAACGCTTTGCGCCGCTCAACAGCTGGCCCGACAACGTCAACCTGGACAAGGCTCGGCGCCTGTTGTGGCCGGTCAAACAGAAGTACGGCCGGAAGATCTCATGGGCCGACCTGATGATCCTGACCGGCAACGTGGCCCTGGAGTCCATGGGCTTCAAGACCTTCGGTTTCGGCGGCGGCCGACCGGACACGTGGGAACCCGATCAAGACGTCTACTGGGGCAACGAGACAACCTGGTTAGAAGACAAAAGGTACACCGGCGACCGCGACCTGGAGAACCCTCTCGCGGCTGTGCAGATGGGCCTGATCTATGTCAACCCCGAAGGTCCGAACGGCAACGCCGACCCCGTCTCGGCGGCTCGGGACATCCGTGAGACTTTCGCCCGCATGGCAATGAACGACGAGGAAACCGTCGCCCTGATCGCCGGCGGCCACACCTTTGGCAAGACCCACGGCGCTGGGCCGGCGGACCTCGTCGGCTCGGTTCCGGAAGCAACCGACCTGGAAGAAATGGGCATGGGCTGGAAGAGCACCCACGCCAGCGGCGTGGCCGGCGATGCGATCAGCAGCGGCCTGGAAGTCACCTGGACGCAGACGCCGACGCAGTGGAGCAACCACTTCTTCGAGAACCTGTTCAAGTTCGAATGGGAAGCCGTGAAGAGCCCGGCCGGTGCGGGACAGTGGCAGGCCAAGGGCGCTGCGGCAGACATTCCGGATGCACACGACAAGTCGAAGACGCGCGTGCCCACCATGCTGACCACCGACCTCTCGCTGCGCTTCGACCCGGCCTACGAAAAGATCTCCCGGCGCTTCCTGGAGCACCCCGAGCAGTTCGCCGACGCGTTTGCGCGCGCCTGGTTCAAGCTGACGCATCGCGACATGGGTCCGCGCTCGCGCTACCTGGGCCCGGAAGTGCCTGCCGAAGAGCTGATCTGGCAAGACCCGATTCCGAAGGTCGACCATCCCTTGATCGACGACAAGGACGCCGCGGCGCTCAAGGCCAAGATCCTGGCCTCGGGCCTGTCGGTGTCCGACCTGGTGCTGACGGCCTGGGCCTCGGCCGCCACCTTCCGCGGCTCCGACATGCGGGGCGGCACCGACGGCGCCCGCATCCGCCTTGCGCCGCAGAAGGACTGGGAAGTCAACGAGCCGGCCAAGCTGGCCAAGGTGCTCCAGACGCTGGAAGGCATCCAGGGCGAGTTCAACAAGGCGCAATCCGGTGGCAAGAAGGTCTCGATGGCCGACCTGATCGTGCTGGCTGGCTGCGCCGCGGTGGAGCAGGGCGCCAAGAACGCGGGTCATAACTTGACGGTGCCCTTCACCCCCGGCCGCATGGATGCTACGCAAGCGCAGACCGACGTGGAATCCATGAAGGTGCTCGAGCCCGTGGCCGACGGCTTCCGCAACTACCTGAAAAAGGACTATGCGGTTCCCGCGGACGCGCTGCTGGTGGACAAGGCCCAACTGCTGACGTTGACGGCGCCTGAGATGACGGTGCTGGTGGGCGGCATGCGCGCGCTGGGCGCCAACGTCGGTGCCACCAAGCACGGCATTTTCAGCCAGAAGGAACACGCGCTGACCAACGAGTTCTTCGTGCGCCTGCTCGATCTGAACACGAGCTGGAAGGCTGTGCCCGGCGAGAACAACCTGTACGAGGGCGTTGACCGCAAGTCGAGCGAGCGCAAGGGCAGTGCGACGCGCGTGGACCTGGCCATCGGCTCCAATTCAGTGCTGCGCGCCCTGGCCGAGGTCTACGGCAGCTCGGACGCAGAGGAGAAGTTCGCGCGGGACTTCATCGCGGCTTGGACCAAGGTAATGAACCTTGGCCGCTACGACAGAGTCTAGACAATCCTCGCGGTTGCCGATTCGATGTAGCTGGAGGAGGGCGCCGTTGCGAGCGCGGCGCACTTAGCCGCAGCTCGCAGATGCAGGCAAGCAGCGCAGGAGACAACGATGACTGCCAGCTACGTAGAAATACAAGGCGCCCAGGCGGATGTTGACCTCTGGGATGGATTGATTTCGGATCAAAACGCCCTCATCGGCGTCTTGATGCAGAAGATGTCCCAAGTCGGATGCACGGATGCAGCATGGCTCGACGAGCGGATCACGGAGGCGGAAAGCATCGAGAACCGCCTTGTCGTCGGGCTTGACCGCGCCCAGCGCCGACTTCGGACATTGATCTAGTGGACAAATGCCCGTTCAGATGATGAACCACAAAGCGAAAAATACGAGCAGATACGAAGACACCAAGAGCTGAGCGAACTGTTTGGCCATGTGCGTTCTCCAGTGAGGTGGTCGACTGGCGCTGCTTGTTTGCCCATCCTGGACAAAGCGCTTCGTCGTGAAGCCACTGTAGAAATTGCGCCGCACGCGCGCATGAGCGGTACGCACCTTCTTCATGGAGACAAATGCCCCGCTCCGACAAAGCGCCTGCAATGGCGGGTGAACGGGTTGGCCGGCAGCGGGTGCCAGTGCGTCAGGCCAGCGCCCTAGCAGGCAGCGCTTCGGGATCGCGCCTGACCTGCATCCAGGCGCTGCACAGTGCTTGGAGCCCAGTGCATCGTTTGTGGCCGACCGGAAAAACTCGCGTCTGTTGCGAAGTAGCGGGCCACGGCGCGCCCCAGATGTGTGATCTCGCTCACGCTCGCACGGGTCGGTGCCGCGCCGCGTGGTGATGAGAATGCCACCTTGATGTACCCGGCGTTTTCCAGGTGCTTCAATTGGTCGATGACAGAGGTGCCCCAGAACTCCACCGGCAATTGCGCCGCCACGAGTTGGGTGAACAGCGTATGCCCCATGTGCCTCTCCAGTCTTGAGGAGTGTTGTGCAGAGGTCTGGCCGCGCGAGTTATGAAGATATAGGCCATAGCTTGATGTCTTGAATCGGACCCATGAAGCGATGAAAGCTGGGTCACATCAAGCGCGCTCCGCGGGCAAATCGCATCGAGTTCGGCGAGAAGTTGCGGATGTCGCCCAACTTTGCGATCTCGGCAAAGCCCTCTTCGGTGATGCCCGCCACCGTCGCCATCGAGGCCCGGGCGTACGGATCCGCCGGCTCAAGGGTTGTGATCCTGGCTTCGATCAACCCGGTGGCCATGAGAACGGACACATCTCGGATTTCCTCGGGCTCAACGACTTGTACCGGCAATTGGGTGTGGAGAAGCCTCATCAGGAACGAGAGCGGCATTCAATACCTCCGGGTGCCGGCTAACTGTGCCCAACCTGCCGGCTCGATTTGGGAAAGAAATTTTGTTCTCGTGTTGGCTACATTGCAACCAGTCGTATCGGCTCCAGAGGACTCAACCTGTGAGCCGCATCACATTTGCAGACGTGTTGTGATTTCAATTGGTCGTTGTTTGCAACGTTCGTAGTACTGACTCGTGCCGCCAAGCTCTTCGGCATCCAACAACAACAAAGCCTCCAGGCTTGAGGCATTGGAGGCTTTGAAGGGTTTTCTCGGCGGACGGGATGATCCGGTGTCGCACCGCGCTGACGTGCACCACCATCGAGAGAACACTGGCTGTCCTGTTGGGGCAGATGCTCACGATCTTCGCGTAGATCAAACAAGACCGGGGGCCAACGGGGTAGCTAAGGAGCGCTCTTCAGTTCGCAAGAAACCGCTGAGAATGCAACTGATCGTGGTGACCGATCCCGCCACCGCCAAGGTGCGCACGGCCCCGCGGCTGGCCGCCCCATGAGAAACTACCGGCTCGATGTCGCCGATATCCATCCCGAGGTGACAGGACCGGGGCGTCCCATGCAACGCCGGTTCCAAATCAATGACGGATAGTGCTAACTTGTTGAATCTAAAAGAGAAAATCGTCTCCGTCGCGCCCATGATGGATTGGACGGGTGATCTGAAGAAAAGCGTTATGAATCAACAGCTTGGATGAAAAGCAAATCGGCCATGTGGCTCAAATGTGGCACTTTGACCCCTCCCGAAGGACTGGACCGACACACCATCCGCGGTGCCCACTGTCGGTCCAGTCACCACAAAAGAAACGGCCCGCATTGCGCGGGCCGTTTTCACTTGTCTTGGAGCTGCTGTAGCTCTTTTCGAGCCGCCTGCTGTCGATCATCAAGGTACTGGGCGAGGTCCTGAATGCCCACTCCCTTGGGTGACTTCTGGCTGCTCGGGTCCGTGCGCACCAAGGGCAGCCTGATCTCTCCCGTCGTGCACTTTGCAGCCAGCTTCTTCACGTCCAGGTGACTGAAGAAATCGCGCTGCACCCACTCAAGCGGAATGACGGGGCGGGCGTCGTACTGGGCCATCAGCAGGAAGATCGTTTTCATGGTGTCTCACTTTCATTCGCCAGCTGTAGCAGCACGTTGGCATGGGATGGCGCGCCCGGCCTGCAGCAGCCTAGGAACTTCTCGCGCGATTGCATCGGCGACGCCGCGCGCGGCATCGAGTAGCAGATTGGGCCGAAGCCGGGCGTGGTCAAAGCGTGTCCTCCGCCGGCGGGTTCATGCCGTGCCTGCAGTTGGCGCGACAGTCGGCATCGCCAACACCGCCCGGCTCGCCGTAATCGTGCTCGCCGGTGGTCAGGTCGACGAAGACGGCCTGCGAGCAGTCCACCCAGCCGATGGGGCAGGCGCGGCCACCCTCGAACTCCCAGATGCGGCCGCTGTGGAACGTGCCGTCCTGGCCAGCGAGTTGGCGCGCGGCGTCGATGAGTCGAGTCAACTGCGTGGTCACGGCAGAATCCTCCGAAACTCAACGCACCAAACCCATGGGTTCGCGGCCCAGCTCGTGGTGTCGGGATGCTTGTCGAGCCATGCCTTCACCCGGGCGTAACGCTTGCTTTTTGGATTCGCCGGTAGCGCAGGGCGACCGGCAGCGTTGAGCGATTCCCACAACCGGCGATACTGGGCAATGGGCTGGTTGAGTGCGTTGAAGCAAGCTCGCTCGCTCCCTTCGGACCAGACATCCATGGCCTCCAGGGACACGGCGCTCATGGCCTCGGGACGCTCAATGCCTTCAGCGACAGCATCGGCCTCGCTGATGTCCTGCAGGCGCTCGACACGCACGCTGATGATCTCCAGCTCCATTCGGCATGCCCAGCGCGGCATGTGGATGCTGGGCTTCCATGGGCCGTTGCACTCGTCGTCGGTGGCGCGGTACGCGGCCGTGGTGCACTCGGGATCGATCTCTCTCGGCGCCCACGCCTCTCGCACCCAGAGCCGATCGCCCGGCTGGCCATAGGGGCAGCGCTGCTCGCTGACGTGCCACCATGCCGGGCCGGTGTCGTCCTGCAGCCAGCCTTCTTTCTCGCCGCCAAGGCCGCCGTACCAAGCGCATCCCGGCGGTAACTTGAATATGCGCCGCGTTTGCGTCTTGCTGCCATCGAGCAGCGCGCGCACCATCGGCGCGCTGAACAGGATCGGCCGCTCTTTGAACGCCGGCACTGGCGGGCACGGCCTCGTGCTCACGACTTCAGGCGGCGCCATCGTGTGCCTCCCGAATGTCGATGATGGGAACGTAGTTGCCCTGGGCCAATGGAGGCAGGGACTTTAGGGTGATGGTCACCACCAGGCCGTGCTGCTGCGCCCAGTCGACCAGCTGCTGCGCGTGCATCTGCACCGCCTGGATCTCTTTGGCGCGGATGCGGTCGGGTGAGGTGTCGAGTAGATGCATACTGTCCTTTCAACCGACGGAGGTAGGCATGGCGTTCAGGACCATGGAAGAAGTGATTGCGTGGACGGCCGAGCGCGACGATCCGGAACTGGCGCTCCGAAACGGCCTTGCGCAGGGTGTTTGGGCCGACGATCGCAGCAGGGCGCTGGCTAGTGAATGGATTCGCAGCGCTGAAGCAGCTCGAAGTTCGGCGGCCGAGGCCATCGCTCTCGATGCGGCAACTCGATCCGCAAATGCCGCGGTATGGTCAGCCCGTTGGGCAGGACTCGCGGCATTCGTGGCGATTGCGGCGCTGATCGCCGCGGCGTGGCCCTCGAAGTAGGCGGAGTTCACCTCTTGGAAGAGTTGGGCGAGCGCGCCGATACTGGTGTCCTTTGCACAATCGAGATCACGATGGAACAGCAGCACACCTACACAGACCTTCGAATCGAACACCGTGGCTACCTGATATTCCCGCGTGCCGGCGGTGCGCCGGGAATGTTCGAGGCGTTCGGTTATACGGTGCGAAACGAAAAGGGACTCGAGGTTTTCACCGCCGACAAGCTGAAAGGCGAGTTCGCTACGCACCAGGCGGCGCTGGATGCGGCGGTCGCAGCTGCTCGTGTGCGCATCGACAAGCGGCTCGACGAGCCACTTGAGGACTGACATCGGTTCGATCGCCTGGCGCGCTACGATGCGCGCCCAACGAGGAAAACCCCGATGCCGACTCCTGAATACTGCCTGTTCGGATTGAACTGGTGGCCGCTCTGCATGACGAAGGCCGAGTGGTCCGGATGGGCGCAAGCGATCGGCGCCGCGGCTGCGATCTTTTTCGCGGTACGGATCGCAGGTACGCAGGAGCGTCAGCGCCGACGGGAAGCGGTCACCGTCGCCGGCGTCACTGCGGCGCTGGTCACCTTCATGCTGATCGAAATGCGAGCGGCAGTGCTCAACGTACAGTCCGTCAATCTGCGCTTGGCGAACCAGCTGCCACATGACGGAATTCTCGAATTCCTCGGCGCAGCCAATCGGTTCGTTGCAGTGCCTCTTCCGTCCGAAGAGCAGCTCGTTCGGCTGAGTGCGTCGCCCCATACCCATGCCGCCCGCCTTGCGGAGCTGTGCACCCGTATCACGTTCGCGAAGCAAACCGTAGCTCTCATCGATCTCTCGAGAGATGACGAGATGAATACAGCCGAGTTCAGTGCACGAGCGGCGGCCATCGACCAACTCAATCAGATAGGGTTTGATCTCGTGGCGGCTCAGACGGCACTTGAGGAGTTCCGTAGTGCGCTGACACTCTCTCCCGATCTGCGATCGCAGCCAACTGAGAGTTGGGAGCATCTTCAGCATCGTCTCAGCCTTCGCGTTCGACTGGCCGCCAGTCGCTGGCGCCGCTGAAAGTTCGCCGGCGCATCTCACGCTGTTGGCAGTCCACGGGCGCATCAGATGCCTCCCTGGACGGCCAAAGCCATCGCCACGTCGCGCACCCAGATCGGCTGCGCGGACAGCATGAACGTCTCGCCGCTCCAGGCCAACAGCAGCGTGGTGCCCATCACGCCCGCGATTGCGCAGGCGGCGTCGCTGGGCACGGCGTTGCCGATACGCTCGCGCCATGCCTGATCGCTCAACCCGTCCAGCTCGAAGCGTTCCTCCGGATCGAACAGCGATTGCAGAGCTGCCAGTTCCAGCGTGGTGAAAGGGCGGTGCCAGGTGCCGTCGAGCGCCTGGATGCGGCACACCACCTTGTCGGCCGCGGCAGGCATGCGCGGATCTGCGACGCTCCACCGGCCGTTGTCGTGGCCGGCTGCCGCGCTCACGGCGCCGGCGGGCTCGGTCCACGGCATCACGCCGTAGTGACCGGCCGTCAGGTAGTTGTCGCCCTTGCCGCGCTGGATGCCGCTGCGCGGGTCTGCCACGGCGAATGCGCCCTGGCCGGTGGTGCTACCGCTGATGACCGTGCCGGCCGCTTCGTCGAACGCCGTCACCGAGTACTTGCTGAACGCGAGGCCGGGCTGGCGAGGATCTGCTACCGCGGTGCCGCCGGCGGATGGGCCGGTGCCGGCTGTGACCGTCGTGCCCGGCTTGTCCCACGGCACCACGCGGAACACGTTGTTGTGGCGCACGCCGCTGGCGCGCGGGTCCGCCACGCTGAACGTGCCTTGGCCAGGCGACTTCACGCCGATCACCGCGCCCATCGGCTCGGCCCAGTCCAGCACGCCGTACTGCTGGTACTGCAGCGCGGCCGCAGGCGCGCGCGGATCAGCCACCGCGAACTTGCCATTCGACGGCAGCGACTCTCCCGCTACGGCGCCGCTGGTCGCATCCCAGGACGTGACGCCGTAGCCGGCTGCATAGAGCTGCTGACGCGGGTCAGCGACCGAGAACGCGCCGTTCAGTGGGAAGCTGCGGCCCGCAACCACGCCTGACGGCTTCGACCACTCTCGCACTCCGAGGGCACCGCCATGCATCTCAGGAACGATCAGGTAGTCGCGCAGGTGCCCGTTCTCCACAGCCAGCTTGTTCAGGCTGCGCCAGTCGCTGCCGGCCTCGACGAAGGCCAGACGCACCCAGGTCTTCCATTGCAGCGCGGGGATGCGGTGCATCGGGCCTGCGCGCATGTCGCCCGGCATCAGCATCTTGCCCAGCACGTCGCCCACCGCACGCAGGGGGCGCTTCTCGGGCTCGTACAGGAAGGGCGGCACCTTCTCGATGTGGCGCGCCACCAGCAGGAAGCGCTTGCGACTTTGGGCCAGGCCACCGATCTCGCCGCAGTCGTGCGTCGTCTCGGCCACTGCGTAGCCGTAGCTGCGCAGCAGGCCGGTGATCTGGTCGAGCAGGTGCCGGCCGCGCGTGGCGATGCGCGGCACGTTCTCGAACAGGATCATTTCGACCGGATCGTCTTTCCAGGCCTCGAGCATCAGCCACACGCCGCGCAGCGTGAGCCGGTTGAGCGCCTGGTACTTGTCGGTCTTGCTCTTGCCTTCGGACAGCAGGCCGCTGAAGCCCTTGCACGGAGCCGAGAGAAAGATGATGTGCGGACGCTCGTGGCCGGCCGCGCGGTGCACGTCGGCCACCGTGGCCTCGACCCATGCGGCCGGCGGCGTGCGGCCGTGAAACGCCTCGTACTGGCTGCGATCGAAGAGATCCAGCACCGTGCCCTGGACACCGGCGAGCCGGTTGAAGTCGCGGATGGCCGCCGCGTCGACATCGATGCCGCCGATGCAGCGGAACTTCGCCTGCGTGTTGCCAACGCGTGGATTGGCCTTGTTGAAGCCGCGTGCGCCGCCGCCCAGGCCCACGAACGCATGAAAGTGCCTGATCTCAACCGTGTTCATGCCGCACCGCCCGTCAAGACAGCATCGGCGCGCTCGAGGCGCTCCAGCTCGCTCAACACCAGCGCGCCGGCCTTGACCAGTTCATCCCACCGATCGCTCTCCTTGGCTTGCCAGCCCTCGGGGCGGATGGCCTCGCCGAAGGTCGCGCCGTAGCCGGTTTCCGAGGCCGGCCAGTCGCGGGCGCCAACGGGCATGGCGTAGTAGGCGGCCATGGCGGCGAGTTCGTCATTGACGTGCTCGTCGTCGTGCTCCGGGGTCCAGCCTTCGTCGGACTGCTGGCGCAGGCGTTCCGCGATGACAGCTTTCAGCGCCTTGCTGGTCATGGTCCTGCACGTGCCATCCTGCGAGCGCTTCGCATGCGCTCGCATGGCGTCGTCGACCAGCACTCGCCAGTCACTGTCGGAGGACATGACGAACGGGAAGATCCCGACCTCGATCAGCGCTTCGCACGACATGGTGTCGATCAGCCACTTCAGGCGGTCGCCATCCTGCGGTTCGCCAGGCTGCGCGGCTGCTGATGCGGCTGCCCTGGAATCGACCAGTGCGTTGATCTTCTTGCCCAGCGCAGAGGCGGATCCCGCGTCGTGCCGATATGACGCATTGCCGTATTGCACGATGAGGGCACGCAGGTTGCTGGCGTCGTCAATCGGGGTGGCCGGCCTCGCGTAGCCGCGCACATGAATGCCGTTGACGCGCTGGATGGTTGGGCGCCAGGATTGCTGCTCCATCCAATCGCGAATGTGCATAGCGGTGCGGTAATCCACTCGCTCGATGCCGAGCGCGGCTAACAGCTGGGCGGTGCTCACGAACTCCGGCAGGGGGGTGAACAGGGCGGTGATGGGCTGCGCCAGGTTGATGATGGCGTTCATGACTGGCGCTCCTTGATCATGTCGGCCGTCACGGTGATCTCGCGCACGTTGCGCACGGAGTAGAAGCTGATGTCGACGTTGGCGTCGAGCCATGCCGCGACCATGGCCTGCAGCTCCGCTACCTTCGGCTTCGCGAGATCAGGGAAGGTGTCGGCGTACTCGCCCACGTCTTCGTAGGCGCGCTCGCCGATGTCTTCGAGCAGGCTGTCGACGCTGAAGTAGTGGCTGGCGGCTTGACGGACGGCATCCGCCTGGTGGATGACGCGCCCTTCGGTCAGGCCTTCATCGCCATCGATAGAGTCGAGCGCTTCGTGCAGCTCGGTGTAGCGGAACTCTTCCCCGTCCGTGCTGAAGCACTGTTCGGGTTCGCTGGCCGGTACCTCCGCTGGTGCGGCGGCGTCATGCACAGGGCATCCCGCTTCGGGGATGAATCCGAACTTGCTGTCATGGCGGCACGAGTGGCCGCAGGGCATGCTCGCACTGAGCACCGCGGCAACGGCCGCCCCCATCCTGCTGCGAATGAAGTTCCTCTCGGCTTCGACCTTGTTCACGCCGAACCACGCAGCAATGCCGGCGTCCAGAGCGTCTTCGTGGAATTTCTGAGGGATCGCGAAGAAGCGGCGGTCCTCTGCGCCCAGCTTCAGTGGCTGCGCCTCGCCGGTCAGATAGATGAAGTTGGGCGTGGTCATGGCTGGATAGCCTCCATTTCGGTGTAGTCAGCAATCAGGGAGAAGGAAAGGGTGTCGGGCCGTACTTCCCAGGCGCGGTCGCCTTGGGGGCGCAGCACTTCGGCTTCGACGCCGTGCGTGTTGAACACATCGACGCCTTTGCGCAGGTCGGTCTTCAGCTGCACGCGCTGCCCGACCGTGAAGGCGTTGGGGTTGGCCGCTGCCTGCATCTGCTTGGCGATCTCGGCGGTGGCCTCGGCCGCGCTGGGCTTCGGCTTGCGCGCGGGCTTGGCGGGCGCAGCCTGGGCGCGCACCGCAGCGGCGGCGCTCTCGACCTTCTTCTCGCTGGCCGCCTTCTTCATGGCGGCCTTCACGCCGGCCTTGATGGCGGCCACGTCGATGTTGAAGTCCTTGGCCACGGCCTCGATGCGCGCAGAGGCGGTGGCCTTGCCGGTTGCGCCGTCGACCAGCGTGCGCATGTCGTGCTGTACCAGCAGCAGCATCAGCACGCGCTCGCATTCACCCTCGGGACAGGTGTCGATGTGGCTCTCGATGGCCTCGCGCGGGGCGACCTTGCCGAGCTTCAGCAGGGCGCACACGTGTTGCCGTTCTTCGGTGCCGAGGCCGTCGACCAGCAGGTGGGCCACAAGGCGCTGCACCGGTGCGCTGAAGCCTTCGCCCAGGTCGGCCGCGAGCGCTTCGTCGATCCGCTCGACCGCCTGTTTGCGCCAGATCTGTTCGAAGGTCTCCACGCCCTGGCGCTGTGCCGCCGCCTCGCTAGTCTCGACCGTGGGCGCTTTGGTGATGCCCTGTTCCTTGAGCAGCTTGCCGACCTGGGCCGTGGGCAGCACTTCGACCAGCTCGTGCGTCTTCGGGTCTTCGATCAGCGTGGGCGTCGGCATGTCCTTGCCGAGCACCTTGCGCAGGGTCTTCATCTGGCCGCCGAGCGCCTGGTGATCGTCGACCTTGGTGTAGCCGCGCAGCGTGTTGCTGTCGGGCATGATTTCCTTGGCTTCGCGGCCCGTGATGACCGTCTGCCCCTTGGCCTCCGCCGCGGCGCGGATCCGCACGTAGTGCGCTTCCTTCTTGCCGGCGAAGCACGTGGGGTCGGTGCAGGTGTCCGCGTGCGCCACGTCGTCGAACAGCTCGGGGTTGGCGCCCGAGCGCTTCGGGCACGTGCGGCAGCTGCCGGCTTCAGGCACCAATGTCTCGTCGGTGATCTTGAACGGGGCGCTGCCGAGCCGCAGCATGTAGCGCTCGTCGACGTGGGCCTTGGCCTTGCGGAAACTCATCGGCTCGCCGTGGAAGTCCGGCGCGGTGATTTCCTTGAGCACCTGCAGCTGCAGGTTCGGCTGGCGCATTGCCACCAGTTCGGCCGTCGACCGGGTCAGCTTGCCCTCGTAGAAGGCCTCCCGCGCCTCGGGCTCGAGGTTGAGCAGCGCCAGTCTCTTGTAGACATAGGAGCGGCCCTTGCCGATGCGGTCGGCAATGTCTTCGGCCGACATGCCCAGCGTGTCGCGCAGGCGCTCGTAGCCCTCGGCTTCTTCCATCGGATGCAGATCGCGCCGCTTGAGGTTCTCCACCAGTTGCAGCTGCAGCATTTCGGCATCGGTCAGGCGGCGAATCAGCGCCGGCACCATGCGCACGCCGGCCAGGGCGCAAGCGCGCCAGCGCTGCTCGCCGGCCACGATCTCGTGCGTCGGGCGCGGGGCATCGGCGCGCCGGTCGGAGTACGTCTCCGCCATGCGCGAGCCCGGCAGCGGGCGCACCAAGATCGGCTGCGCCACGCCCTGCGCCTTGATGCTTTCGGCCAGCTCCGTGATGAAGGCATGGTCGAAGTGCTTGCGCGGGTTCGTCAGGCTGGGGACGATGGCGGAGTGGGGTAGCTCGGCCAGGCCGGTGGGCGCCGGCTCCGTGGCTTGCACATCCCCCTTCACGCCGGACTTGCGCAGTGCCTTTGAAGGCACGGAGGCCTTGGCGTCGACGTCGGCGGTTGCCGCCGCGTCGCCGCCGCGGCGCTTTGCGTTGTACGCGGCGATCTTCTCGGCGTTGCGCTTTGTCCAGTCGGCGCGGTGGGCCTTCTGGCAATCGCGGCAGTAGCGCTGCAGGCCGTCCGGATTGGCCTTGTTGGCGGCGAAGGCGTCAAGCGGCAGGAGCACGCCGTGACAGGTCTTGTGGGTGGCGGGTTTGGTCATGACATGCTCGGTTGATGGGAGACGGCGGCTTGCGCCGGCTCAAGGGCCTGGAGATCTCGCAGTTCCTGCTGCAGCAGGGCGACCTCGGCCAGGCGCTTCGTCAACTTGGCTTGCCTGGCCAGGAACTCTTTCGACGGGCGGGGCGGCGCCGGCGGCGGCACGTAGCCGGGCAGCGCGAAGGCGGCGCGGCCTTCGACCACGATGCGCAGCAAAAGGCCTTCCTCGAGAGTCTTCTTGAAGACGGCCGTGGTGCTGCTGGGCGGCATGCCGAAGCGGCGCGCGACCTCGGAATAGGTCATGTGTCCGCCATTGGCCTGCAGGTGGGCAAGCAGAAGCGCGGGAATGCTCCCGGCGCGCGGCAGGTAGGCCGGCTTGGTTCGTCCCGACGTGTGGACGGCACTGTTGGCGAGCGCCGCCTGCGGCGGCGTGCGCCTGGCCCCGTTGAACAGGCTCGGCAGCGCAAACGCGTTGTAGGCGCCTGGCCGAAGGCACGTGGCCTGCAGCTCGGCGCCGCTGTAGCTTTCCGGGGAGAAGGGCTGACGGGGGCCGGCGACGGTGCAGATGACCGGCGCCTTCTCTTCTTCCACCGCGGCCTCGTGGGCGTGTTGGAGGGGCGAGTTCATTCGGCCACCGTCACTTTCGCGGAGGGGATGCCAGTCTCCAGGGCGAAGAAATCGCTCAGGACCAACTGCTGCAGGTGCCGGATGTCGTACGCGTTCGCAATGACGATGCTGGGCTTGAAATGCGAGCCATCCGTGGCGCTGACATGCTTGCCTTCCGGGGTCGTATCGGGATTCACGCCGGGGCGCGTCACCTGCCAGAGTAGGCCTCCCATGGCATACAGCGTGTCGACTTCATTGGCGAAGCGGCAATCGGTCACGATGAGGCGCATCGCGCCGTCGCGCTGGTAATCCACGACGCGTTGCAACAGTTGCCGTGTCCAGTAGCGTGGGTCTTCAGTGCGGCGGTACTCCGTGGCCCACCACTGCATGATCTGCCGCGGTGATCGAGGTGCCGCCAGGAAGATGGCCCATTCGGCGGCAGTCTTCGGCGCGTCGCCCCGGACCGCGAGCGTGGCGATCACGGCATAGAGGAAGGGCCGATGCGTGCACTTGCTAAGTGCGAGCGCGTCGGTCGGCTCGTTCTTCGTCGCAGGGTCGGTCAGCAACCGAATGTCGATGCCGAAACCCTCGGCGACTTCTACGCGCAGTGCGTCGGCGAAGGCCAGCTTGCGGAAACCGCAGTGCGTGATCAGCAGATCGGCGACGGTGTCTTTGCCAACGCCTGCGAGGCCCGTAAGGCCGATGATGTGTTTCTTCATGAATTGCTCGTGCAGCCAGGCGCTGCGGTGGTTGCGGATTGGGGAGCGGCGGTGGGATCGACCTCGGTCTTCGGCCATCGATCGGGGGCGAGCGCGCAGCTGGTGACGGTGGCCGTCAGCTCGTTCAGCACGGGGCGCACGCGGTCAAATTCGAGGTTCAGCGCCTGGCCCGGCTTGAGCCGCGCCTCGTGGATCTGCACGAACAGGGCGGCATCGGACCCGGGCCAATAGGCAGTGACCTTCTGCACGCCGCGCTTCGTGCGCTCCACCAGCGGCAACATCCAGACAAGGGTGTCGCCGCCGGCGGGCGAGATCGCGTGCGCAGGGCTTGGCCGCCCGCAAAGAAAGAAGAGGCCGGAGGCTTTCATGGCGTGTCTCCAAGACGGGCGACAGGCCTGGCCTGCGCGAGCGCATCGGCCTTGTCGCGGGCTACCGCTTGCGCGGCATCGGTGTCGCTGGGCGCGTCGAGCAGGTGCGCGATGGCCGGGGCGACGGCGAACAGAATGAATATCAGCAGGGCAATGGCCCAGCGGGGGAGTGCGGCCAGGTTCACGATGTGGCCCCTTCCCGGGCATGGGCAATGGCATCGCGTAGTCGCGCCGCCTCTGCTTGCGCAGCCGCGATCAGGGACTCGCAGGCGAGCAGGCGCTCTGCACGTGTGCAGGCGACAGCGAGCGCCGTGTTCGAGTCGTCGATCGTCGGCGCGCGCAGGCAGAAGCCTTCGCACGCGTCACACCGACGCCCCGGCGCGTGCTGCGCGCTCACGATGCGCTCCCGGTGGCCTTGGTGATGGCGGCGACAGCTTCATGCAACCACGCCGCGCTGCGGTTAGCCAAGAAGGCTTTGGCGTCGCTGCGCTGCGCCTCGGTGAAGGGCTGGCCGTTGTCATCGATACCATCGGCCAAGATCAATCGCGCCTTATCGATGCGGACGGCTTCCCGTGCCACGGCCAGCAGCTCGGGCGCGGCGTCATGCAGGCGTCGCTTGTTCTCGGAGGTGATGTAGACCGCGCAGGGCTGGCGCAGGCCATGCTGGACCCCGGGGCAGTCCCCGCAATCCGAGACGCAGGTGCACGGTGCCAATAGCGGCGCGCTCACGATGCTTCCTCCAGCACAAGGCCCTCGCCGGCGAGTGCCTCGGCCACCGCCGCCCGTGCCTCTTCACCTTCAAGGATCGTGACATCGCAGCCGTCGAGGAACAGCTTCGTGTCGAGCGCGAGCAGGCCGGCGTTCATGCGGCACCTCGCCCGTGCTCGAGCTGCCAATCACCGCGGGGGCCTTCGCCGCGCACGATGCCGGCGCGGCGGCTGTAGACGACGCTGTAGCCGATGCGTCGTTCGGCCAGCGCACGAGCGGCGCGCAGCATGCCTGCAGCAGCGCGGCGGCTGATGGCCCGCGAGCCGCTGGCAGTGCAGAGGCGCAGGGTTGCCTTGCTTGCGGCGCTCACGATGCGTTGCCTCCGCAATCGCAATCGCAAGCGCGGGGAGGCGCTTCGAAGCGCATCTCCGACTCGACATTCGCCCGAACCGTTGCCACGTCCAGGCCGAGGAACAGCGCCTGTGCTGCCGTCAGTTTCTCGAAGCAGTCGGTCAGCGGGCAGAAGTAGTACGCGATGCGCGGATCCCGCGTAACCCGCCTGAGCACGGCATTAATGGCGGCCTTCGCCGCGACGAGCTGCTGGGCCTCGGTGGCTTCGGTGGCCTGGGGGGCCGCATCGGGTGCGGCTGGCGTCGCCGTCGTCATTTACGCCCCCGCGTGCTCAATGCGCTCGACGTTGGCGACCGGGCAACCGGTGACGTGGTGCGCGGCGCGCTGGGCGCGCTCGGCGTTGTCCGCGCGCAGCTGCACGAACGGCAGGATGCCGTTTTCAGAGGCGACGGGATGGCCGAAGCGGTCCCGCGGTGTGTAGTAGCAGCGGTAGCTGCGGCCAGAAGCTTTTGCCATGTCCATCTCCGTCAAATGCCGCGATGCGGCGAAGGGCCGAGGCCCGATGAGGAGTGGAATTTCGGACAAATATGCCGAAGTGTCAAGACAAATATGTCTTATTCGGTCTGATTCGATCGGACTTTCATGTCTGGTCGGGCAACAAAAAGGCCGCCCGAAGGCGGCCTTTGCTGATTCGAGAAGTCGCTCAGGCTGCCATCAATGCAGATGCAATATGGTGTGCGGCCTTGTCGGCGGTCTCGCAGCGGACGAGGCGAACGCCGCGCGCCTTTGACTCCAAATCGATGAAGGTCAAGGACTCTTGGAATGTTTCGATTTCCCGCCGGGAGAAGGGCTCGAGCATGTTTTCTGTCGGGCAGCCCACCACGATCTCAGCCGTATCGATCGGCAAGACTTGCTCGCGACGCAGCCCCTGTAGATCGAAGACCTTGACCTTGAGGGAGCGGATGTCCCCGCTCGTGTGGCCTGGCCGAAGTACACCAAAGTTGGCCGCGTACGTGTGTCGCAGCAGGCCGAAACGCATCTGCTTGCCGCCGACTTTCAAGCGGACGTTGAAGTCGCGAAGGGCGTCTGTTGCAAGGTCCACTTCCTGTTTCCGCAAAAGTGCGACTTTGACTCGGTCAGCCCAGTCGTCGAATGCGCGCTTCGTTGAATCAGAGGCTTCCGCAGCCTGGCCGAAGGCCGATTGACCAAACGCGCTTGAAAGCCTGATGGCAATGTCGAACACGTCGTTGATGTCACGGGCCGCACAGTCTCTCACCGGACCCAGGTCGAAGCCGCCGAACGGAGGTTCCAATTGTTCGGTGGGCGTGCCCGCATCCAGTTGCCTCTGTATGGACAGCACAGACTCCGTGACCATGGTCCCGATGCCCTTGCCGGCCGAGGGGCCGAAGAGCGATGCAAAGACCGAGGGTTGAACCGATTGCCGGATGGAGCTCTGTCCGCTCGCCGCGCGCACCAAAATTGCGACGGTCATGACCTCGCCACTCCCCGGGATGGTTTCCATCCTTCAGGGGGCGCCATTCGGCCTCAAGTCGGGTAGTTCAACGGGGATCATTGATGGAAACTGCTTGCGAAGGCGATTCTTTCAGGTAGCCCTGCTCGGGCACGATGCGTTCGCTGATGAGTTGGTCGACATGGAGAAGTCGGGCTCGCAGAAACTGTACCAAACTCTCGTAGATGCGGACGCCGTCCTGGGAGTATTGCGTAACCAAAGGCGCGGGGCCGAGGGAGACGCGGTGCAGCGCCGCGAGGCGTCCGCGCACGCGGCGGAGGAACGCCAACCGCTCATCAACGTCCATGCCGTCCAGGAGTCGATGGGCGATCCAGTTCATCAATGACTGGTCGACCTCCATCCCTTCTTTGAGAGCCGCCTCGTGGTCGATGAGAAAGACCCTTGATTCGGGAGACACAAGGATGTCGGACGGGCTTCTCACGTCGTTTCCAATCCACTCATCGAAGGCACAAGACAGATCGTCGACCTTCATCCGTCGCAGGATGTCCAGCAGCGTGTCCAACGCTCGGATCGGGCGGGCCATCGACTTGCTGCTCACGTCGAGCGCGCCGAAAACGAGCACTTTGGCGCCGCCAGGCCGGCCCACGTGCTTGGGGTTCACAGTCACGAGATAGGGATTCGGACTTTCCAGTCCGACGCACTGCGCGAGCTGGGCGCAGATGACTTCCACCATCATCGCGCGGGTCGACAGACCGAGCTTCAGGTAGAGCATCAGCGGCTCCTGCGACATCCCGAAGGCGGGGCAGAGCCAGATCTCGTTACGAGATCCCGAAATCCGATTCCCTGTGCCAGCTGTAGCCGCGATGCCCAGAATCGGCAGCTCGTTACTTTTGATTGACCTGACGTTTCCTGGACCGCTTGCCATGGTTCTCCTCAGCTAGCCTCGAAAGCTCTTCGAGGTCTTCTATTTTTTCTGGGGCGATCGGTGCACCCAGAGGGCTGGCGGCTGCACCGTCTTTGGAATCGAAAGCCTTGTTGATGGCTTCTCGTGTGAGCGCGCTGTCGGGGGCGAGTGCCAGTCGATAGAGCAGATCGGCGACCGACTTTTGCGGTTCGCTGGCGAGCGTGGAGAGTTCGCGCGCCAAGATATCAACGGCTTGACCGATGGTGGGCTGGGCAGCCTGGGACGTGTCCAGGTCCGGGTGAATCAGCTGCCATGGCTGGCGGTCAAAGAACTTCGCGAGGCCGGACACCGTTTCGAGCGAAGGCTCGTTGGTCTTGGCCAGGATCCGCGTAATCGTCTTCGGGTCACAACGAGCCGCTTTGCCCAGTTCGGTTTTCGTTACCGAGGGCCGCTCATCCAGCAGGCGCTGCAAATTTGTGGCGAGAGCATCGAGGGCGGGACTGGCATTTTTGGTCACCGTCGGATGATCCGCGCTTTTGCCTGGCAAATTTGTCCTTGTTGTGGCGACATATTTGTCTAAAATGGGCCGATGGAACAACATGCGGACCCCCTAGACAAGGTAGTTGCGGAGCTTGAGCGACGCCGGGGCGAATTGCCCAGCATCGCGCGGGCGTGCGGCATCCCCTACGACACCGTCCTGCGGATCAAAAACCGTCAGAACGACCCTGGCTATTCGAAGGTTCGGGCGCTCCACGAGCACTTGTTCGGGCCGCCGGAACTGAGCGAGTCCGATCCTGCAGCTGCCGCCGACCAGGCGCTGCCAGCCGGGGAGGGTGCCCGTGCGTGATGGCTCGATGGGTGAAGCCATTGCCAAAGAGCTGGCGGCCATGCGCGTTGTGATCGGAGACGCTACGCCGCAGCCATGGCCGCGCGGTGCAAGTCGATCAGCAGGGTTTCGGTTGCCACCTGTCCTTCGCGCTCGGCGTTCCCGGCCAGGCGTGCAAGCGTCACTGCGAAGCTGGCGCGCCGTTCGGGCGGCAGCTCGTGCACGACTGCAAACACTAGTGCGCCGAGCCCATCGATGACCGCGTTCATGGTCTCCAGCTCGCTTCGGTACTTCTCCATCGGTGCCCCCTTTATCGGTGCTGCTGCCCCGGCTCGTGCCGGCGAGCAGCGTTGCTCCACCTTCCACTCGCAGGAGACATAAACAATGAGTGCTGAACTCGTCGACTTCCGCGGCAAGATCACTCCCGAGACGCACGCTGCGCTCGAGGCGTTGAGCCAGGTCACCGGCCGCGATCGCAATGAGATCGTGCGTGACTGGTTGCATGAAAAAGCTGCGGAACACATCCATATCGCTAGTGTGTTGCACAGCCAGCTCCTGGCTAAGGGAATGGCCGGGGTATTGGAGGGAGCCCGGGGGACTCGCCGGGGAGCTTCAGGGAATCGCAGGGAGTCCGGGGGATCGTCAGGGAGTTCGGGGACCTGATGGAAAACTTCCAGGAAGTCCTCCATCAGATGGAGGAATTCGGCATTGAGCTGCGCACGCAGGATCGCCTGTCGTTCCCCAAGCGCCATGGCAAGCGGGTGACGTGCGGCGCCGGCGGCAAGTTCTGGTACTGGCTGCAGGAATTCCGGCGCGACGACGGCAAGGTCTATCTGGTCGGGCGCTTCGGCTCCTACAAGTCGGGCGACTCCGAGAAGGTCGAGATCGACTGGACGCCCATCAACGACGCCGAGCGCGAGCGGCGCGCGGCCGAGCAGGCGAAGCAGCGAGCTGCGGCCGAGGCCGCCCGCGCGATCGAGATCGCGAATGCCGCGATGGATGCGTCGACGTGGTGGCGCCGCGGCAGCAAGGAGGGCGAGTCCCCCTATCTTCGAAAGAAGGGCCTCGAGGGCGAGTCGTGCCGATACGTGCCCGAGGATGTGTGGATGCTCTGGCCCAGCCGAGAGCCTGGCGAAGAAGACGTGCGGGTGTTCCTGCCGGCCGGCACGCTGATCGTGCCGTTGCTTCGCTATGACCTCGATCGCAGCGAGGCGCTGCGCGGCCTTCAATTCATTCGGCCCGATGGGGCCAAGATCTACCAGCGCGGCTTCGGCAAGCCCGGCTGCGCGCTTCGGCTGGGTGAACACCCGGCCGACGTGCGCCTGATCTGCGTGGTGGAGGGCTACGCGACCGGCCTGACCGTGCGCTTGGCCATCGACAAGGCGTTGCCTGTCTACGTGGCGCTGGATGCCGGCAACCTGGCGCACGTGGTGCCGCTGCTGCGCGAGCTGTACCCCGACGTGCGGATCCTCGTGTGCGCCGACGACGACTGGCTCACCCGCGACCAGCGCTCGGGTCGGCTGACGAATCCAGGCCGCACGGTGGCAAAGCAGACATGCAAGCACGTGCCCGGGTGCGATTTCGTGTGGCCGGTGTTTGAGCCGTCGACGCGCGGCGAGAAGGACACGGACTTCGACGATCTGCGACAGCGCCAGGGCCTGGATGCTGTGAAGCGGCAGCTGCGGTGCGTCATTTCGATGATGGAGCGCGTCCATGGCTGACGAGCCCACTGATCCGAACGTCGACGGCGTAGCCGTGCCGCAGGACACGGCGGAACCCGCGCCGGAGGCGCCATCGTCAGCACTCGGCGCGACTGCGCCGCAGGATGGCAACGTCGTTCAAGCAGAGTTCGGCAAGGCAGCGCGTAAGCGCAAGGGCGCGAAGGGCTCTGCCGCATCTGACCCCCCCCACCCCCCTGAAAGCGCAGCAGCGCCATCCTCGGGGACGGGGGGAGGGCAGGCCGCGAAGCCTTCCACCGCCGCCGACAAGCCGAAGAAAGAGCGTGTCGTCGACTGGGGCAAGTTCAACATGCTGGTCGAGCACTTCGCGCTGATCTACGGCACGGACAACGTGTGGGACGGCCACCAGCGCTTGCTGATGAAGATCGGCAATATGGCGCACGCGCACGGCAGCGACATGGTGCGCATGTGGAAGGGCTCGGAGAAGCGCCGCACGGTGCTGCCGCAGGACCTTGTCTTCGACCCTACGCAGACGTGCGACGAGCACTGCATCAATCTCTTCGGTGGCATGGAAATGGAGCCGAAGGAAGGCGACGTTGCGCCGATGCTGGATCTGATCCGCTTCCTCACGAGCCGTGCATCGGAGCAAGAGGACGAATGCGACGAGATCATGCACTGGCTGCTGTGTTGGCTGGCCTATCCGCTCCAGCACCTTGGCACGAAGCTGCGCACGGCGGTGATCATGCATGGCGACGAAGGGGCGGGGAAGAACTTCCTGTTCGACCTCGTGGTCGCGATCTATGGGAAGTACGGCGCGCTGGTCGGCCAGGACGAGCTGGAGGACAAGTTCAACGATTGGCGCTCGGGGAAGATGTTCGTGGTCGGCGATGAGGTTTCCAGCCGGGCCGAGCTGGTGCACAACAAGAACCGGCTCAAGGCGCTGATCACCAGTCCCACGGTGCAGATCAACCCGAAGAACCTGGCACGGCGGGAAGAGGCGAACCACATCAACATCGTGTTCCTCTCGAACGAGCTGCAGCCGCTCGCGCTGGACAACTCGGACCGGCGCTACCTTGTGATCTACACGCCGCGGGCCAAGGACTTTGCCTACTACCGAAAGCTCAAGGAATGGCGCAACAACGGCGGCGTCGAGGCCTTCTACCACTACCTGCTGACGTACCCGCTGGAAGGCTTCGACCCCTACGCGCCCGCGCCCTACACCAAGGCGAAGGCGGACCTGATCGACATCAACCGCAAGAGCCCGGAGCGGTTCTGGCATGAGTGGCAGGGCGGGCAGCTGGATCTCCCGTATCAGAGCTGCTCGATGGATCAGGCCTATCAGGCCTACCTGAAGTACGCCCAGCGCACGGGCGACCGATTCCCGATGCAGCGCCCCGTCTTCACTCGCATGGTGCTGCGCTTCAGCGAAACCATGGACAGGCCCGCGCGCGAGAAGGTCATGAACATCACGACGGACGGCGCGCGCAAGTCGCACCGCATGTTCCTTGTGTGCGACCCAGCCTTCGGCGATCAGTCGCAGGGCGACTGGGCCACCGATGCAGTGCGCCTGTTCGCAGACCACTTGAAGGTCTATCTCGGATGGTCTCCCCGGTCCCCTGGGGAGGGTGATGAACGGGAAGGACATAGCCAATGAGTTACGGAGTTACAGCGATGCGTAACGGCGGAATCAAGGCCCGGCGCGGGTTGTTACGGGGTTACGGCGTTACGCACCCTCCCAAATGCATGCGGGCGTGTGCGCATGGGTGTGCGTGCGCATGTATGCATGCGCGATGGGTCGTAACCGCGTAACCGCGTAACTCGCTAGGCGTGGTGCGGGTGTGCCTGTTACGCGCGCTCGTATCACCGTAACTCTTACTTTGAAAAGGAAAAAGGAAATGAGCAGAGAGCAGGAACATGAGCAGCGATTGGCTGAGTTGCTGACCCTGATGGGGCGCGGCTTGACCAATGGGCGCCTTCGTTTGGCAACCGGTTGGGATGCCTTTGTGAAGTTCGACGGCGAGCACATGGTGCGCGCGTTCTTGGACTTGCGTTTCGATGTGCCCACGGCAGGCATGACGATGACCGCAACGCCATCGCCTCAAGGCGGATCGAGTGGTGACGCATGCCGCCTTGATGACATCGATGCCATCTGCGTGGCCGGTGTGGACGTGATGTCTGATCGCATGAGCGTCACGATCTACGGGAATGGTGGCGGTCAGGCGTTGCCGCCGGTCGCCCCTGGCCTGCGCACCAGCCTGGGGCGTGTGGCGGCCCCGCAACAGGCCACCCCCCCTATGGGTCCTCCTGCCGCAGGGAGCCATGGGGGTAATTCGACCCCCGTGCTCGCGCCAGTCGCAGGCGTGGAGAAAAGTGAACAAGTCGGTGAACGGGGCCGCGCAAAGTGAACAACAAGGTGACGCTGATCACGCAGTCGGAGTACGCCCGACGCCGGGGCGTCGCCAAGTCGGCGGTGGCCAAGGCTGTCGCCGAGAAGCGGATCTCACTCATCGACGGCAAGATCGACCCGGCCGTCGCGGACATCCAATGGAGCCAGAACACTCGCGCCAGGGCCGACAGCGGGCGCAACGCCGTGGTGAACGAAACAGGCGAGGGGCAGGGTGCCCCGGCGCCTGCGGAGTCATCCGCCGCGCCAGATGCGCAGGCGTCGAAGGATGCCGGCTACCACGAGCTGCGCACACGCCGTGAGCTGGCCGCCGTTGAACGCGAGGAGCGCGAGAACGCGAAGGAAGCCGGCCGACTGGTCGACCGAGCCACGGTCGAGCGCGCCGTCTTCGATGCCTTCCGCCAGTTGCGTGACGCGGTGATCGCCACCGCCCCGCGGGTGTCCCCGAAGCTGGTCGGCCTGGCCGACGCGAGAGAGATCGAGCACCAGGTCGTGAGCGAGCTTCGCCGAGCCTTCGAAGGCTGGGAAGCACAGATGCTCGAGCGACTCCCCCCCAAAGAGGCCACCTGATGGAAGACATACGAAGCACGAGGCCTCACCAGTGGACCTTCTTCGACGGCGGCCAGCGCCTCCAGATGACCGACAGCATCGAGCTCACGATCCAGTCGCTGCAGGCCTACCTGCCGGATCACCAGGACATCGGCATCGCCTGGAGCGGCGGCAAGGACAGCACGGCCACGCTGACCATGATCATCTGGCTGATCGAAACCGGCAAGATCCCGCGCCCACGCAGCATCACGGTGTTCCTGGCCGATACCCGGCAGGAGCTGCCGCCGCTGTGGCATGCGGCCATGCAGATCGTCGACGAGCTGCGCGAGCGCGGGATCCGCGTTGAGATCGTGATGGCACCGATGGATGACCGATTCATGGTCTACATCCTGGGCCGCGGCGTACCTCCGCCCAACAACAATACGCTTCGCTGGTGCACAGGCCAGATCAAGATCGAGCCGATGCAGGCCGCTATTGCTGCGCGCCTGGACCAGTACGAAGGCAACGTGCTGATGATCACGGGCGTGCGCCAGGGTGAGAGCGCGATCCGGGACCAACGCATCGAGATGTCCTGCGGCAAGGACGGTGCCGAATGCGGGCAAGGCTGGTACCAGAAGGTGCTGCCCAATGCCAAGGGCCTCGCGGGGCGCATCGCCACGCTGGCTCCGCTGCTGCACTGGCGGGTGTGTCACGTCTGGGAATGGCTCAAGCACTGGGCGCCCCGGGCCGAGTTCGGCGACTGGTCCACCGCCATGATCGCCGATGCCTACGGCGGCGACGAAGCCGAAGAAATCAACGCCCGCACGGGGTGCATCGGCTGCCCGCTAGCGCAGGAAGACAAGGCGCTGGACAGCGTGCTCAAGCTGCCGCGGTGGGCCTATCTCGCCCCGCTGAAGGGCATCCGGCCCCTGTGGCGCGAGCTGCGCGAACCGCAGTACCGGCTGAAGAAGGCGGGCATTGAGCGGCTGAAGGACGGCAGCATCGGCAAGAACCCCCAGCGCATGGGTCCGCTCACCTTCGAAGCGCGCCTCATGGGCCTGGCGCGGATCCTGGCCATCCAGGCCGAGATCAACGCCTCGGCGCTGGCATTGCGCCGGCCCGAGATTAGCCTGATCAACGCCGAGGAGGAGGCTCGCATCCGCGAGCTGATCGCTGCGGAGACATGGCCGAACGGCTGGGACGGCGACGAACCGCTGGGTATCACGGTGATGGAAACGGTCTATCAGAATGGTGCTGTACAGCCGCTGCTGTTCAGCGCGGAGGATGCAGCTTGAACATCGCCGATGGATTCGACCTGGTGATGAGGACGGCCACCGCGGCAGCTCGGCCGGACCCGGAGTTGCGCGTCGACGAGTGGTCGGAAGAATTCATGGTGCTGCCTAAGAGCGCACCGCATCCTGGCCCGTTCCGCTACGAGCGCACACCCTACGCGCGCCGCATTGCCCAGGTACTGTCGCCCGGGCACCCATGCAAGCGCGTTGTGGCCAAGGTCGCTTCGCAGATGTTCAAGACGCAGAGCGCGATCAACTGGATCGGCGCCTGCATCCACCGGGCGCCGGCCAACATCCTGGCGTTGCAGCCGACCGACGGCCTCGCCAAGCGCTTCAGCGCACGCATCTCGCAGTCGATTCGCAACGTGAAGGTGCTGCGCGAATGCGTCTCGGCGGAAAAGAGCCGGGACAAGCGCAACACCAGCCAGGCGAAGGACTTCAAGGGCGACGCCACCCTCTACATCAATACCGCTGGCGCCGCGGCCAACCTGGCCGAAATCACTGTTCGGTACCTGTTCATCGACGAGGTTGACCGCCTGCCGCCTCTCGTCGAAGGGGATTCCGTCGAGATCGCCGAAGCGCGCGCAACGCAGCATGAGCGCGACTGCAAGTTCTATGAGGTCAGCAGCCCGACCATCGAGGGCTTTTCGAAGATCGACGAACTGCACGCGATGGGAACGCAGGAGGTCTACCTCGTGCCGTGCCCGGGTTGCGGCCACCATCACGAACTGCTGCTGGAGAACTTCCACTACCGCCGCGATCCCGACACGGGCTTCATGGACCGCGCATGGTTCACTTGCCCGGAATGCGGTGCCGACATCGAGGAACGTCACAAGACCACGATGTTCTACGACGAGGCGCTCGGCGGCACCGCGCACTGGCATGCGAAGAGCCAGGGCGATGGCGAAACCATCAGCGTGTCGATGTCGGCCTTCTACATGCCGATCGGTGCCATCGGCTGGCTGTCGCTTGCCCGCCAGTACGAACGGGCGAAGCAGGCGCTGCTGCGCGGCGATCACACGCTGATGCAGGCCTTCTACAACACACGGTTGGGCTTGAGCTACAAGAACAGCGAGAACGCGACGACGGCCAAGCAGTTGCGCGATCGCGCCGAAGACTACGTGCCTCGCGTCATTCCGGATCCGGCGCTGGTGGTCACGATGGCCGTCGACACCCAGGCGAACCGCCTCGAGGCACAGATCGAGGCCTGGGGGCCGGGCCTGGAACATTGGGTGATCGACTACATCACCCTGATCGGCTCGCCGACTGAGCCGCCCGAAACGCCGGGCAGCGTGTGGCAGCGGCTTGATGAGATCCGCCGCACGCCCCTCATGCATGCCAGTGGCTGCAAGCCGCTCATGATCAGCGCCTACGGCATCGACGCCGGCGGCGCCAATACGCAGGATGTCTACAACTACGGTGCGGCGCGCAAAGGCCTGAGCTGCACCGTGCTGGCCGGCGCCACGCGGCCCTTGCGCCCGATCATCAGCAGCTCGCCATCGCGCGTCGACATCGACTGGGGCGGGACCAAGGTTCCCGGAGGCGTGGAGCGTTGGGAGGTCGGCACAGACGTTGCCAAGGACTATCTCTCGGGGCGCCTGCATCTGGCCGATGGTCCAGGGGCGATGCACTTCCATGACAAGCTGCAGCCTGATTGGTTCGACCAGATGGTGTCGGAATCTCCGCGCACGAAGTTCGTCAGGGGCAGGCCCGTTCGGCAATGGGAGTTGCCCAACGGCGTGCGGAATGAAGCATGGGACGTGTCGGTCTACAACCTCGCCATCGCGTACCAATTGGGCCTGCACAAGTGGTCAGCGCTCGACTGGAAGCGACTGCGGGAAAAGCTGATCCCGGCCAATCTGACCCGGGACCTGTTCGCGCCCGCCGCAGTGGAGGTCGCGCAGCCCATACCCGAGCCTGCGCCTGTCGAAGCCGACGTTCCCCGTGAAACCACCACGCCAGAGCCCGTCCACACGTATGGACAACCTCCCGCTTTGCCTGCCCCAGTGGCCCCGGCACCCGCGCCGGCAGTCGCCCAACCCTTGGCCCCCGTCCGGCCCGCCGCGCCGGTGAACGTGGGCCGCCGAATCATGTCCAGAGGAATCCGACGATGACATTTCATATCGACCACCATGACCTTTCAGATGGCGAAGAGCCAGAGTCGATAGACCAGCGGGACCGCGAACTGGATGCCCTCTGCGAAAACTGGGTGACCTGGTGCCGCGAGCGCCGACTAGAACGGCCAGTGTCGAAGGAAGCCGCCGCGATAGCGAGGGTCGGTGCAGGCACGCGACCGCTGCGCGACAAGCCGGACAACGCTATATCCGCCGCATCGATGGCCGCGCTCCATATTGCGTACACCTGCCAGCCCAAGAGCCTGGAAAAGCAAGTGTTCGACCTGTACTACGTGGTGCGCGTGAAGCCCGTTAAAACGGCCGCCGCCGCCCTGGGCATAGGGCGCGCGCACTTCTATCGCGTGCTCGTGGAGTTTCGTCGCCGGCTCAATCTCTCGGCGCAATCGTTCGAACGAAATGGCCCGCATGTGGCCGCGCTGGTGCCTGCCGCCGATGCAGACGAAGGTCACGCATCGCACGTCGAAGCCGCCGCTGTCAACACCGAAAGTGTCTCGCAAACAGGAGACAACTTAGGCCACCAGTGATGCATCCTGATTCAGAAAATTAAGTCTCCGCAAGGAGTCTCCCGTTCCCCCGTTCCGCCCCGGTGACTCCTGTTGCCGGGGCGATTTTTCTTTCAGGACTCACCATGTCGTATTCGTTCAACGTTCGTGCCGCCACCAAGGCGGAGGCAAAGCTGAAAGTGGCCGCAGAGCTGGACAAGGTTGTCCAGCAGCAGCCGGTCCATGCCAACGACCGCGATCAAGCGCTGGCCGTCGCAACCGCGTTCGTCGACATGCTGGCCGAAGCCGGCGAACAGCAAGACATCGTCGTCAGCGTGAACGGCTGGTTGAGCTGGTCGGGCGAGACGCCTGCTGGCTACGACTTTTCTGGCTCTTGCGTCGGCGTCTCCGCCAGCGTGGCCGCGAAGCCGACCGCCTAAGCCTCACATGCTCGACGTTCGCCGCACCGGGCCAAGCATGGCCGATGTCATTCGCGATCTTCGCGATGTGTCGTCGAACGTGCTGCCCTATGCCGCGGCGACTGCGTTGACCAAGAGCGCGAAGCGCGGTCAGAAGGCCGTGATCGCGCAGATGAGCACGTCCTTCAGGAGCCCGGTTGCGTACACGCTCAATGCGACGCGCATCGAGGTCGCGACGAAGGACAAGCTGTTCGCCCGCATCGCCGTCAAGGATCAGCGCGGCGGGCGCGGCACCCGGCCCGAGTCGTACCTGCTGCCGGAAGTGGAGGGCGGCGGGCGCAGCGAGAAGGGCTTCGAGCGTGCTCTGCGCTTCGCCGGCATCTTGCAATCCAACGAGCGCGCGATGCCCGGCGCCGGGCTGGCGCTGGACGCGAACGGCAACGTTGCCCCGACCACCATTCGCACCATCCTCCAACAGGTTACGCGCGCCGGGGCCTCGCAGAAGCGCGGCAGCGGTTCGGTGTTCGCCGGTGCGATGGGCCGCAAGCAAACGCGCGGCATCTGGAAGCGCGAAGGCCAGGGCGTCAAGCCGCTTTTCATCTTCACCCGCAATCTGCCGACGTACCGGCCGCGACTCGACTTCGTGGGCGCCGCCGCCTCCGCCGTGCGCGACGGGTTCGCCAGCGATTTCTACGCCGCTGCCAAGTCGGTCAGCAGGAAGTTCAGCACATGAGCCTGACGCTCGCTCAACTGCAGGCGCGGCTCGACGCCTATCTCGCCGCCGAGGCCCGCATTCTGGATTCGCAGGAATACAGCGTCGGCCAGGGATCGACCGCCCGGCGCAACCGGCGCGCCGATCTCGAACAGGTGCGTGCGGGCATCAAGGAAACGCAGGCCGAAATCGCGATCGCGCAGAACGCGGCAAACGGCGTGCGGCGACTGCGCTACTTGCGCCCGAGGTACTGATCGATGCGCGCCAACCTGTTCGATCGACTCATTGCCGGCGTCTCTCCCGCCACAGGCGTGAAGCGCCTGCGTGATCGCATGCAGTTCGACGCGCTTGCCTCGCTCCCGAGTATGGAAGGGCTGTCGGATGGCGAGTTCGGCGGCAGCAGCACCGGCCGCGATGACGGCGGGTCGAAGAACTGGCGCCCCCGCGCCAGGGACGCGCGCGCCGACTCCCATCCACTGCTGTCAACGCAGCGGGGCCAGTCGCGCAACCTCTCCAGCACCAGCCCGATTGCCGTCGGCGCCATCAACACCAACGTCGACCGCGTCGTCGGCACTGGCCTGGCGCTGAGCGCACAGCCGCACCGCGGCATCCTCGGTTGGAGCCGGGAGGAGGCCACCGCCTGGAAGAGCCATGTCCAGGCCGAGTTCAGCCTGTACGCAGACAGCACCGAGTGCGACATCGAGGGCCAGCAGAACTTCTACGAAAAACAGGACCTGACGCTGCGCAGCACGCTGGAGAGTGGCGATTGCTTCACCAACATGCCCGACGGCCAGCCGTCGCGCACCCAGCCTTACCGCCTGCGCCTGCAGACGCTCGAGGCGGATCGTTGCGGCAATCCGCGCGGTGGCCGCGACACAGACGACCTCGCGGGCGGCGTGCGCTTCGGCCCCAACGGCGTGCCGCTGGGCTACTTCATCTATGACCGTCATCCGGGTTCGCAGAGCCTGCGCGGCGATCGCTATGCCGGCCAGTGGTTCGACCGCCTCGGCCGTACAGGCCGCCGCCGCATCCTGCATCACTTCCGCCAGCGCCGCCCGGGCCAGGCGCGCGGCATCCCCTACCTCGCGCCGATCATCGGCTGCATCAAGCAGATCTCGCGCTACACCGAGGCCGAGATTGCCGCCGCCGTCATCAGCGCGTACTTCACCGTCTTCATCAAGACCGACAGCGGCAACCCCGCGCCGCCAATCTGGGATGGCGGCCCGGCGGCGCCTGGCTCCGGCCCGGGCTCCGACGCACCGCAGGGCGGCGACATCGAAATGGGCATGGGCGCCGTCGTGGGACTTGCCAAGGGGGAAGAGGCGCAGTTCGCCAACCCGCTGCGGCCGAATCCGAACTTCGACAAGTTCATCCTGGCTGTGTCGCGCCAGATCGGCATGGCGCTCGGCATCCCCTACGAAGTTCTGCTCAAGCAGTTCAATTCGAGCTACAGCGCGAGCCGCGCGGCCCTGCTGGATGCCTGGATCTACTTCCGCAGCGTGCGCATCTGGCTCGCCCGCAGCTTCTGCCAGCCCGTCTATGAAACCTGGCTGGCGGAGGCGGTCGCCATCGGCCGCGTTGTTGCGCCGGGCTTCTTCACCGATCCGCTGCTGCGCTGGGCCTACACGCGCGCCGTGTGGCCGGGCGACAGCATGGGCTCCATCAACCCCAAGGACGAAGTGGCGGCCTACCGAGACGCGGTCGACGCGCGCTTCCTGTCGCGCGAGCGCGCCGAGTGGGAGTTGTTCGGTACCGACTGGAACGAGTCCTTCGACCAGAAGCAAGCCGAGGAACAGCGCCTCAAGGACGCCGACATGTTGCCGGTGCCCAAGGCCGGCGCGCCCGCACCTTCCGAGCCCAAGGACGCCACGCCGCCGACGCCGCCGGCTGATGGCGAAGACGACGGAGCCACCACGCCATGAACCTCATCGACTTGCTCACCAGCGCCTGGGCCATTCAGCCCGACAAGCTGCGCGAGCTGCAGGCGATCTATTCCACGCACCTGCGGGGCGAGAAGATCGACATTTCGGCCGTGGAAGCCCGGCTGGGTCGCCCGTTGCACAGCGAGCAGCAGGCCTACGCGGTCCACCCCGGCGGCGTGGCGGTGCTCAACATCGAGGGCGTGATCGCGCCCAAGGCGAATCTGTTCATGCAGATCTCGGGCGGCCTAAGCACGCAGATGGCCACCAAGCAGATCGAGAGCGCGATGGCGGACTCGCGGGTCAAGTCCATCGTGCTGGCGATCGACAGCCCTGGCGGCAGCGTCATCGGCACGCCCGAGCTGGGCAGCGCCATCCACGCCATGTCGTCGGAGAAGCCCATCGTCAGCCACAGCGATGGCGTCATCGCCAGCGCGGCCTACTGGTTTGGCGCAGCTTCCAACGCGGTGTTCATCAGCGGCCCCACGGTGCAGGCGGGCAGCATCGGCGTGGTCGCCACGCACAACTACAACCCGCGCGCCGCGGAGACCCAGACCGAAATCACGGCGGGCCGCTACAAGCGCATGGCAAGCGGCATCGCGCCGCTATCCGAAGAGGGCCTTGCGCTCATCCAGGCGGACGTGGACTACGTCTACAGCCTCTTCGTCGACGCCGTCGCCACCTACCGCGGCGCGACGGCTGAACAAGTTCTGGAGCACATGGCCGATGGCCGTGTGTTCCGCGGCCAGCAGGCCATCGATGCAGGGCTCGTGGACGGTGTTTCCACGCTCGATGCATTGGTGGAGGACCTGGCCACCGATCCCGCGAAGTACGCAAAGCGCCGCTCGTCGGTCTTCGCGGTCGCGGGTGTCCTGTCAACGGCTGCCGGTGCTGCGCCCGAAGACGAATCCTCCCAACGTGAAAAGGAACCTGTCATGCCCGAAGCTGACAACAAGCCGACCCTCACGCGTGAGTCCTTCGAGCGGGACCACGCGGCGCTGTTTGCGACCATCCGCTCCGAGTTCGTGACCCTGGGCGCAACCCAGGAACGCGAGCGCATCCAGGCCGTGCGTGCCGCCGCCATGCCGGGCCACGAAGGCCTCATCGAGCAGCTGGCCTTCGACGGCAAATCCACCGCCGGCGACGCCGCGCAGCAGGTGCTGGCGGCCGAGCGCACGCGCATCGCCGCCGCGGCCAAGGACCACCTGGGCGATGCCTCGCCGGCCGCACCCGGCGCAGTGGCGCCGGCCGATGCCGCGCCCGGCGCCGAGACCGACCGCAGCGTTGGCAAGCGCGCCGTCGCGGCCTTCAACAAGCTCCGCGGCGTCAGCGCCTGACACGCGTCCCCTCATTTCGACTTCAAGGAAAGACCATGACTTTTCTCGCAACCTACAAGTCCGAGGGCTTCGTTCCCGGCGGACTCATTGCCGGCAATGCCGCGCTGCTGATCAGCGAACCCATCGTGCTGCTGGCGGGCCAGAACCTCACGCGCGGCGCTCTGCTCGGCAAGATCACCGCCACCGGCAAGTACGTACTGAGCCTGGACGCCGCGACCGACGGCTCCGAAGTGCCGGCCGCCATCCTGGTGGAAGACACCGACGCGACCGACGCCGACGCGCCCACGGTCGCCTACATCCGCGGCGACTTCCTCACGGGCGGCGTGACCTTCGGCACGGGCCACACCGCGGCCTCCGTCAAGGACGCCCTGCGCGATCAGGGCATCTTCCTCATCGACCAGATCCCGGTCTGAGACGAATCTCAACACAAGCTTTTGGAGCCTCAACATGCCCGATCTTTTCAGCACTGACGCCCTGGTGGCCGTGATCGAGGACCTGCGCGTCCCGAACTTCGGCCTGGCCTCGCGCTACTTCCCCAGCGTCATCGAAGAATCCAGCGAAGAAATCCACTTCGACGTGGAGAACCGCCCGCGCCGCATGGCGCCCTTCGTCAGCCCGCTCGTGGCCGGCCAACTGGTCGCCAGCCGCGGCTTCCGTACCGACACCTACAAGCCGGCGTACATCAAGGACAAGCGCCCGTTCCACCCGGGCCGCGCCATCAAGCGCGTCATGGGTGAGCGCATCGGCGGCGGCGAGCTGTCGCCGGCGGAGCGCATGGACATCCTGGTCGCCATGGATCTGCAAGACCAGATCGACGGCGTCGAGCGCCGCCTCGAGTGGATGGCCGCCAAGACCCTGTACGACGGCAAGATCACCGTCGAAGGGGCGCAGTACCCCAAGGTGACGGTGGACTTCGACCGCCATGCGGACCTGACGATCACGCTGTCCGGCGCGAACCGCTGGGGCGAGGCCGGCATCAAGCCGCTGGACAGCCTGCAGGACTATTCCGACGCGATGGTCAAGCGCACCGGCGTCGGGATCTCCGACGTGATCATGACCATCGACGCTTGGAAGGTCTTCCGGTCCGATGCCGATGTGAAGGAACGCCTGGACCGCTACCGCGGCAACAGCACCCTGCAGCAGGACGCGCACAACCGCGAAGGGCTGATCTTCCAGGGCGTCGTGGACGGCTTCAACTTCTACACCTACAGCGGCTGGGGCATCATGCCGGGCGACACCGAAGCGCAGGAGCAATCGCTGCTGCCGGCCTTCACGGTGATCTGCACCGCGGCCCCCGCGCAGGTGGAAGGCGTGCGCCAGTTCGGCGCCATCCTCGATCACGAGGCGCTGCAGGCCATGGCGTACTTCCCGAAGAGCTGGCTCGAGCACGACCCAAGCATGCGCTACCTGCTGCTGCAGTCGGCGCCGCTGCTCGTGCCGTATCGCGTCAACGCGACGATGCGTATCAAGGTCCGCTGATCGCCATGATCGATCACACGCACGACCTGGCCGCCGTGTTCTTCGGCTCCGACTTCGCCTCGCTCTTCGCGCGCGTGCGGCCCGCCGCCGCGAACGTCGATGTGATGGTGATCCTCGGGGCCGTGGATCAGCAAGTGCTGGAGGGGCGGTCCGTTGCGGCCGTCCGCACCGCGCGCTTCGCCGCTGGCCAGGACGTGCGTGCCGACGACAAGCTGATCGCGCTGGAGCCCGCAGGCCCCGACGTGCCCACCGGCACGGCGTTCAGGCTGCTCGAGAACCCGCGCCGCGAGACCGACGGTCGCGAAGTGGAGGCGCTGCTCGGCAGCGCAACGGCATGAGCACGCCGGACAAGCTGCCGAACGGCCCGGTCTACGAGATCGGCAAAGCGCTCTATGCCGCACTTGTGGCAGATCCAGCTTTTGCCGAAGCGAAGCTGCTGGACAACCCCGTGCGGGCCACGGACCTGGCGGAAGGCGGGCGCGTGGTGTTCTTCGAGGATGTATCGGACCTGCCCGGGCCGGCCAACAAGCCGATGCACCGCGTGTATCGCTACAACCTCGGCGTCATCAACCGGTCGGACGAAGCGCGGCTCGGGTCGCATCAGGACTACCGCACCGGAAAGCGCGCCCTCAAGGCAGCGCTGCCGCGGCTCAAGGACCTGGTGCAGGTCAGCAATCACCGCGAAGGCGAAGTCGCATTCCGTTTGGAAAACATCGACGTGGGGGGCGGCCTCGTGCTGGGCACCTTCTCGCTCGAGTATCGCGACTCCGACGTGTTCAACGTCTGAGTCGAGCAGTCAACCTCTTCTGGAGAATTTCATGGCAGACGCACAAGCAATCCTGGGAGCTGGCGCCGTTCAGCTCAACATGTACAACCCGGCCACGCAGGCCTACGGCGGGTGGGGCGACCAGCTCGGCGCCGACCGCTTCGAGATCACACCCGATTCCGAAGTCAAGGAGAAGACTTCGAAGAAGCGTGAGAGCTACGGCCAGGCCGTAGCGTCCGTTCCACTCGCGAAGCCCACGAAGATCGCGATCACCATCTCGGCGGCCGACAAGGAAGCGCTGGCGATGCAGTTCCAGGGCACTCTGTCGCAGTACTCGCAGGGCGCCGGCAGCATCGGCGGCACTGTGGTCGCCAAGCTCGACAAGTGGGTGGCACTGGCGAAGCGCCAGGTGGTGGAGGCCGGCTTCGGCTTGACCGGTGCAACTGCCGGTGCGCTCACCAAAGACACCGATTTCATCGTGAACTACGCCACCGGCGAGGTGAAGTTCCTTGCGAGCGGCAGCGTGGCGCAAGACGAAGTTGTCACGGTGGTGGGCACTGCGCTGGCGGTGTCGGGCACCCGCATCCATGGCGGCAAGCAGGTGCAGGTTCGCGCGCAGGCGCGCTTCGTCGGCGTGAACCTGGTCGACGACGGCCCGATGCGCGTGGAAGTGTGGGAGGCCTCGCTGCGTTCCACGCAGGGCTTCGACTTCCTCGCCGACGAGTTCAACGGCGTCCAGCTGGAAGGCACGCTCGTGATTCCCGCCGGCAAGACGGAGCCGTTCGTCGTCGACTTCGACGATCCGGTGGCCTAACCCTCGATCGATGAAAAACCCCGGCGCATGACCACGCCGGGGCCTTCCCGCACCCCAACGCACCGAAACTGGAGCACCGCGTGTGACCGATCCCAAGATCAGGTACGACATCGAAACTGGCATCAAGGGCGAAGCCGACGTCAAGCAGCTGGAGGGATCACTCCGCGCGCTCGGCGACACGCTCGACGGCGAACTTGCGCAGGAAGCGGTCAGGGCCGCCGAGGCGCTGCAGAACCTCGGGTCGAAGCAAGAAGCCATCCAGAATTTCAACGCGCTACGGCGGACCACGCAGCAGCTCGGCCAGGAACTCGACATCGCGTCGGCAGCGGTCGACCGCCTTGGGGCGGAATTGCCGCAGGCCGCCGCAGCCACCGCGGCGTTTGCCGCAGCTGAAGCCCGCGCCCGCGCTGCCGTCGACGGTGCAAAGGCCGATCTCGATGAGCAGCGCCAGGCGCTGGTCAAGCTGCGCACCGAATACACCGGCGGCGCTCGCCGGACGGATGAGTATCGCGAAGCCAACGCACAGCTGTTGGTCACTGTGCGCGAGCTGCGCACCAACCTGGCCGAGCAGCGCGCCTCTCTGACCGCCGCAGTCGGCGCGACCCGCGGGGCACAGCAGGCCGAGCGCGCCCTCTCCACCGAGTACGACCGCTCCGTCAACAGTGCCCGCAAGCTGAGTGCCGAGGTCGGCAGCAAGAATGCCGCGCTCGAGGCTTCGCGCGGCGTGCTGCGTTCGCTGGGCCTGGAGACCGGGCAGCTCGCTCAGGCAGAGCGCAACCTCGAAATTGCGATCGGCCAGGTCCGTGAACGCGTAAACGGGCTCGCGCCCGCGTTTGCCCAGCAGGCCGCTGCCGCGAACGGCGCTGTGCAGCGCCAGATCACCGACCAGCGCACGCTGCGCGATGGCGTCCGTTCCGTGGGCGACGAGCTGCGGCGCATTCAGGCGATCGCAGGTATCGCACTCGGCGGCAGCTTCGTCGGCGGCCTGATCAAGGACGTGACCGACACGGCCGACCAGTTCAAGAACCTCGAGGCGCGTATCCGTCTGGCGACGGGCGAGGGCCAGGCCTTTAACACGGCGTTCCAGGGCATCACGCAGATCGCGCTGCGCACCAATAGCGCGCTCGACGAAACGGCGACGCTGTTCGTGCGCTTGGCGAAGGCAGGGACCGACGCCGGGCTCAATGCCGCCGCCGCGCAGGATCAAGCACTTGCGCTGACCGAGACCATCAATCAGGCGATTCAGCTCTCGGGCAGCGGCGCCGAGGCGTCCAAGGCGGCCCTCACGCAGCTCATCCAGGGCCTGCAGTCCGGCGTGCTGCGGGGCGAGGAATTCAATTCCGTGATGGAACAGGCGCCGCGCCTGGCGCAGGCGCTCGCGCAGGGCTTGAACCTGACCACGGGCGAACTGCGCAAGCAGGCAGAGCAGGGCGTGCTGACGGCATCGACCGTGATCCGTGCGCTCACGAGCCAGTCCGCAGCCGTCGCCTCCGAGTTTGGCAAACTGCCGGCGACAGTGGGGCGGTCGTTGCAGAACCTGCAGACCCAATGGCAGCTGTATGTCGGTGCCACTGACAACGGCATGGTGTCCAGCGCCAACCTCGCGCGCATCATCGACGGGCTGGCTCGGAACCTCGACACGCTCGTCTCGACCCTCTACGCCGCCGGCAAGGCCTATGCCGCGCTGAAGATCGCCGGGCTGGCTGCCGACGCCTACAAATGGGCCACGGCGACCCTGGGCGCGACCACGGCCATCGCGGCCAACACGGCCGCCACGCTCAACAACACGGCCGCCCATGCGGCGAATGCCACGGCGACCCGCGCCAGTGCGGCGGGCCACGCTGCCGCCGGCGCTGGCGCCGCGGCCAGCGCAGCTGCAGCAGCGCGCTCGGGCATCGTGTGGCGCGCGACAACGGGGCTGTTCGGTCCCATGGGCTTCGCGGTGGCCGCGCTCGCGCCCGAGTTCGTGCGCTTCGGCCAGGCGATCGGCGAGACGGCCGCGAAGATGGCCGGCTACGGCAAGATCATGAAGGAAGCCGAAGACCGGATGCGGCTGCAGGAGGAAGCGGCCAAGGCCACCGCAGCCCAGCAGCGCGCCCTGGCGCTCGCGCTTCAGGAGGCGCGAGACAAGCAGTTCGAGCTGACGAAGACCGCCACCGGCACTATCGCGAAGTTCGACGAGATGCGCGCGAAGGGCGACAGCGCCGCGGAGGCCATCGCCAAGATCGGCCGCGACTTCGACCTCTCGACCGTGCCCGGCATCAAGGACGCGGGCGCAGTGCTCGACAAGCTGCTCGCCGATTCCAAAATCACGGCAGGCCAATTCCAAGAGACATGGGCACAGGCGCTCAAGGGCGAAGACCTCGGGCTTTTCGAAACCCGCGCACGTGCCGCGTTCGCCGGCGCCACGCGCGAGGCCGAGCGCATGGCGGCCGTGCTCGACCAGTCGGCCCGGGAAGCCATTCGTCGCACCGGGCTCGATTTCAGCCAGCTCGCCGATGGCGTTGGTGCCGCGTCGCGCAGCGCCATCAACGACACGGAAGCGATCATCCGGTCGCTCGATCGCCTGAAGGCGCAGGGCGTCGACACGGGCACAGCCCTGTCCGCGAGCCTTTCCAAGAGCATCGACACCGCCGACAGCCAGAAGGCGCTGGACGGCGTGCGCGGGCAGATCGAGGCCGTGCGCAAGGTGCTCGGCGACAAGGTGGCCGACGGCTTCCTGCAGCAAGCCACGCTCAAGGCCGAAGAGCTGAAGGTGAAGATGGAAGAGCTGAAGCCCGGCATCCAAAGCGCTGGCGAGGCGATGAAGTTCTTCGGCTTGCAAACGCAGACGGCGCTCAAGGCCGCAGCCGACAACTCGCGCGACGCCTACAACACCCTGAAGAACAGCGGCAAGGCCAGCGCCGACCAGTTGCGCGAGGCGTTCACCCGCGTGGCGCGCGAGGCGATCGCGGCGAACAAGGGCGTTGCGCCGGCGTGGCTCGAAACAGAGGACGCGCTCCTGCGCGCACGCGAGGCCACCGAGCACTTCGGTGATTCGACCAAGCGGACCCTTGGGGAGCTCAAGAACGAATGGCGTTCCTATGGTGCCACCGTGCGCGCCGAAGGGTCCGCCACCCCGGGAATCATCGGCCCCGACAACACTGCGAAGCCGATCCAATCCGCCTTCGGCAACTCGCGCGAAGAACGGCTCGCCGGCCAGAACGCCGTGGACAACCGCCTGATGTTCGAGCTGCGGGACAAGCTCAAGGCGGGCACGTTGACCTCCGGTGATGCTGGCGCGCTGCGCACGGTGATCGACTCGCTCAAGCAGAACGCAATCCAGAACGCACAGGTCGACCGACATGGCGCGGGCTTCATCTCGCTCGAGGGGCGCCGCGATGACGCTGCCTGGCAGGCGATGGGCGCGCGCTTCGCCCAGGAACTGCGCCGCCTCGAGAACCCGGCCGGGGTACGCAGCACCAAGCACGAGGTCGAACTGAAGATGCCGAGCGGCGCCGCCGACACCTTCAACGTCGCGTCGGAACAGGACGCGCAGAAGCTGATCGAGCTGATTGGCCGCACGAAGGGTCGTTCGTCATGAGCATCACCCTCGAATACCTGGGCGACACGCTCGAGCTGGACCCGGATCTCTACTGGGTCGATGAAAACCAGTACAGCCCGGTCGAGCAGTCGGTGGATGTCGGCCTCACGGGTGCGCTGATCGTCCAGGCGGATGGCGATCCAACGCGACCCGGCCGCCCGATCACGCTGCAGCCGGAGGACGAATTCAGCGCCTGGATGATCCGCGCCGATCTCGACCAGCTCAACGCATGGGCAGCGATCGCCGACGCCGATTTCACCCTGACGCTGCGCGGCGTCGCCCGCACCGTGAAGTTCCGCCACCAGGACAAGCCCGCCGTCGACGCAAAGCCCGTCGTGCACTACAGCGACGTGCTGGCAGGCGATTTCTACCTGGTCACTCTCAAGTTCATGGAAGCCTAGTCATGCCAATCCAAGAAGGCGACATCAAGTTCCTCAAAACCCAGGTCATGCAAGACGTGCCCGAGGGCGGCGGCGCGCCGACGGGCGAGGTGGTTGTCGACGGCGCCAGCAACGCCATCTTCCCCGACATCTCGGAAGTCGCGCGCGCCGGCGGGCGCGTCAGCCTGCGCAAGCTGGGCCTGCACGTCGACACCGAAACCGTCGACGACTTCCTCGACGCCAACATCGTCGTCGCGATGCCGCCCGACGATGCGAACGTCTCGGCCACGCTGTTCAACACCGGCGAGACCTTCGACCGGCGCACCGCGGCCGTGTCGCGTATGGAGGCCTACCTTTCCATCGGGCCGCAGTACGCCGGCTACCTGTACGGCAACCACGTCAACGGGCAGGACACGCTGCTCATCTACCAGAAGACCGACGATCTGCCGGCCATCGGCTCCACGCTCGTGCTGACCAAGCGCGAAGGCTACAGCGACCAGTTCCAGCAGTACGTGCGCATTACCGAGGCCGCGTCCGAACTGCGCACCTTCGAAGACGACAAGGGCACCTACCAGCGCTACGTGCTGACGCTGCGCCTGGCGAACACCCTGACCGCCGACTTCCCCGGCTTCGACATGTCGCGCTTCGAGTACACCAAGGCGCAGATCGCGCTACTGACCAAGCTGAGCGACACGGTGGTGGCCAACGCCGCGCGCTACTACGGCGTCACCAAGCTGACCGAAGCCGCCTCGATGGGCGAATTCACCATCAAGGGCGAATCGATCTTCACGCAGCTGGTGCCCAGCGCGCAGATCGAGACGCCCATCGCCGACGCCCGGACCAACCAGATCACGGCCGGCGCGGTGTCCACTGGCAGCGCCATCGTCCAGTCGATCACGGCCACCTTCACGACCACGCAGAACCTCTTCATCGGCGGCGGCATCGCCCCGGGCTCGCTGTCCGTGGTCAATGGCGCCATCACCGTCACCGACAGCGGCGGCCGGCTCATGAGCGGGGGTGCGCAAGTTGGCACTGTCGACTACGAGAACGGCGTGCTGGCCCTGACCACCAACATCTTCGGTACCGGCGGCCTTACCTACACCGTGACCTACGCGCCCGCCGCGGCCCCGCAGTCGGTCAACCAGTCGATGGGCTTCGAGGTCAAGCAGGAAACCCGCTCGCTGAGCTATGTGCGCACCATCGAGCCGGTACCGGTGCGCGGCACGCTCTCAATCAGCTACATGAGCCAGGGCCGCTGGTACGTGCTGCGCGAGCAGGGCGACGGCGCCATCCGCGGCGCGGACAGCGGCTACGGCTCGGGCAACCTGAACTTCACGAGCGGCACCTGGGCCGTCACGCTCGGCGCGCTGCCGGACGTGGGCAGCTACATCATCGTGCAGTGGGTGGAGCCTGCCGCTGCCCGCGACAGCGACGTGCTCACGCTCGACAACAACGGCAAGTTCTACTGGCCGTTCAACACCTCCGGCGAATCGTCGCTCAATGCCGGCGCCAAGGTCATCCAGCCCGGCGCGCTCACCATCACCTGGCTCGATGGCGCGATCACGCGCACCGTGACCGACGACGGCGCGGGCGGCCTGACCGGCTACGGCACCGGCTCGGTGAGCTATGCCAGCGGCACGATCCGCCTCTCGCCGACCACCTTGCCCGC
>Ga0209673_1000825_pt1 | contig 40781 bp, 58 predicted proteins | sample AraplaCol_mMS_r2_2_FD_184274 | JGI IMG/M metagenome (GOLD analysis project Ga0209673, IMG submission 184274) | Arabidopsis root microbial communities from North Carolina, USA - plate scrape MF_Col_mMS_r2 (SPAdes) (version 3) | ecosystem: Host-associated > Plants > Roots > Endosphere | place... | reverse complement strand
CGCTCAGTAACGCCATGTCGATCACTCCAGAGCCCCCGCTGAAACCACAGGGGATGATTGAAACATGGGTCAATTCTCAGTGATATTTTCCCGCAATCCCGGGTCAGCTCTCAGTGCAAATCAACAGTCCCGGGCGCTTTCGAGTGCCCGGGAAATGCATAACGGAACAAATCAGGAATAAACGGCAAGGTTCGATCCGAGCCAACTTGTCACCGACCATATTCGACGGACAGAAGACATGCTTGAGCACGAGTACACGCTTTTGGGAGGAGTCAGCCGCCTCAAGATCGGCCGATACCTGGCTCTGATTTCCGCCACCGTGTCCGGCTTCATTGTGTTCCTCCTTTTGTCGTCGGTGGATCTAGCACAGCGGCTCGGTATTGCGGCGAGTGTTCCGCCGAGCATTCTCTCCTTCGTCGGAGCAGGCACAGTCTTCACGGCACTTAGCTGGATTCTCAACCGCCACGCCTGGAGGTGGAAGTTCATCAACAGCTTCCTTCAGATCCCGGATCTTGCAGGATCGTGGAGCTGCACCGGAACTACGATGGCGACCGGCTCAAACCCTCCGTTCGACTGGACCGGTGAAATCGTCATCATCCAAACTTGGGACAAGATCCGTGTTCGGCTCAAGACGGCCACGTCCGCGTCGAATAGCAGGAGCGCTGCGTTGATCAAGGATGAGGCCGACGGTTGGCGACTGTTTTATAGCTACCGTAACGAGCCGAACATCAATCAGCCCGATCTCAGCGCCCACAGGGGCTTCTCAGAAATTCTCTTCGATCCCGCGCTCAAGATAGGCCGCGGCGAATATTTCAATGGTCACGGAAGATACACATTCGGCACGATGTCGCTGGAAAGGGTCTGAGCGATGGCAATGAACATCAATAACCGTCTGAATCAACTTCGCACCCGGCGAAGCGGCATTGACCGTGCTGATAGGCTGGCGATGGAAGCCGCCGCGGAGGTCCTGGCAAAGAGCCGAATCGATGAGGCTTGGCAGAAGCGAGCGAAAGACCAGCCGCATACCCGCTATTGCCTGGGAGCGATGCAGGCTGTCGATGCGGATTATACTCGCATAAGCATCGAGACCGCAGAACGGGTCGGGAAGCAGTTGGTGAACGGCCTCCAAATCCTTGGCATCCCGATCGAACTACGGCTCCAGGGATCTGTGGCGCTAGACGTTCACATTCGAGGCGTAAGCGATGTCGATCTCCTGACACTCGAAACCGACTTCTACACTTACGACACCAGAGGAGCGATGAGCCTGGGCGGGCAATATCGCTCGCCGACACAGCGTACATCCCTTTCAGTACTGGGAAATCTGCGGACGGAGTCGCAGCGGATCCTGAAGGACAAATTTCCTGCAGCAACTGTCGATACCTCCGGTGGCAAGGCCATCGCGATTTTTGGCGGTTCGCTCGCGCGTCCGGTGGATGTCGTTCCATCACACTGGCACGACACGGCTGCCTACCAGGTCTCAAGACTTGAACGCGATCGCGGAGTGACAATCCTCGACAAGAAAGTACCGGAAACGATCGACAATCTTCCGTTCCTTCACATTCATCGGGTCAACGAACGGGACAAGTCAGTCTTTGGCGGACTGAAGAAAGCCATACGCCTCTGCAAAAATGTCAAGAATGACGCAATTGAGGAAGGCACGAAGATCAACTTCCCGAGCTTCGACATCACTGCCACGATGTACCACGCTGACTCGGTCGGTCTTCAGGCCGGCTTCGTGAATGAACTCGCGATCCTTGCCGAGACACAGCGTTTCCTTGATGAACTATATCACGACGAAGCCAAAGCAAAGTCATTGATGGTCCCGGACGGGTCGAGACGGATCTTCGATACCGATGACAAGTATCAAGGCCTGAGGACCCTCTCCTATGAAATGGATGAGCTCGCCAAGGAGGTCGCGAAAGAACAGAGTCCGCTGTTGAGGGTTTCACCGCAGGCTAACGTTATTGACGCCCGCAGGGTCCTTCGGGAAAGCTATGTGCCGGGCGTCTGATCCAGAATCCCGATATTTGCGCTGCTGTAAACACCCGCGCTCGTCCGTCAAGGCGCGGCTTGGTCTTCGCAGCTCTTGGCCGTTGTGCGCGTGTTGTTTTTGCCTAGAAACACCGGCCGGCTTCATGCCATATGCAGACGTCGAAGACAGCCGGTTCAGTTGGGTAGGATCATGGACGAAAAACAATTCCTCGCGCTTTGCAAGAACGGGCAGTTCAAGGAGGCGCTGGCGCTGGCGAATGAGGGTCGTGAGGACCAGAAGTTTACGCCGAGCCGGTTCTCGATGGACAAGAAGACCAAGAAGCCGATCTTCTATCGCGGTAATAAGCGCGTCGAAGTCGATGAAAACGGCGAATGGCAGATTTCCAAGAATACGCATGATTGAGCGCTTGCCGTGATCGGCGGTGCGCGAAGCGCATAGGCGAAAAGGCCATTCTGGAATATCCTGAGCGGACCAGAAACGGAGGATCGCGCCATGGCCTTCATTCACACTCCCGATGCATCCACAAATGACAAGACGGCATCGATGTATGCCGCGGCGGAGGCGAGTTACGGGTATCTGCCGAACATGTACCGCGCCTTCGGGCACCGGCCGGAGGTGATGGAGCATTGGGGCGCGCTGCTGTCGAGCATCCGCAGCCATATGACGCTCAGGCGCTACGAGCTGGTGACGCTGGCCGCCGCCAAGGAGCTGAAATCCTCCTATTGCATGCTGGCGCACGGTTCCGTGCTGCTGCGCGAAGGCTTTACCAATGACGGGCTGGCGGCAACCGCCGATGGCGGCGAGAAGGCGCCTGTCGATGCGGGCGAGCGGGCGATCATGGCGTTTGCCGCCAAGGTGGTGCGCGACGCCACCAGCGTCACGCAGCAGGATGTCGATGCGCTGAAGAAGCACGGGCTCTCGGATGCGGAGATTTTCGATATCACGGCGGCGGCCGCCGTTCGCTGCTTCTTCTCGAAAATGCTGGATGGTCTCGGCGCTGCGCCCGATCACGCCTATGCCGAGCGGCTCGATCCCAATCTGCGCAAATCGCTCGCCATCGGCCGGCCGATCGACGGGCTCGTCTGACGCTGCAATCGGGCTCTCGCCGTCCACCACCTTCCGGCTGTGGCTGGTTCGTGGAGCATGCGGCTTTTCTCGCTTAGGTTCCTCGGGTCACTCAACGCTGACGGGAGGGAATGATGGCTTACAGGAAGCGCAACGGCAAAGATACCTGGCATTGGTGCCGCAACTGCAGCAACTGGCCGATGTCAGACTATGACGAACGCCCTACGAAGCCTGCGAGCGGCGAGCTTTGCAATGAGTGCTTGGCCAAGGACAATGCAGGAAACTGCACCAAGTAGATTATTCACCCCTCGGTCCCTTTGCGTCTCATTGGGATCAAGTGCGCCCAGTATTGGGGCATGGGCGTGGAGACGTGAGTCAGCCACCGCGCAGACGAGCGGTGGCTGGTTTCCTGTGACCGGCACAGAAATGAGGGAGCGGCCCTAAGCCCGCCGTCTGGCGAGCGCGATCACCGCGACGCCGACGATGGCGGCCAGCGCGCCCCAATAGATCCAGGGCGTCTGGTCGATCATGAAGCTCTCGGCGGGATAGGGGAAGTAGCCGCTGCCCTGCCCCATCCAGACGAGGCCGACGAGGATCAAGAGTATTCCGAGCACATAGGCGGCCTTGGTCATTGGCGGTCTCCTGCCTGCGTCACTGCTGCGGGCTGTCGGCGAAATGGCGCATGGCGAATTCGGCGATGCGCTGGTTGGATTTGTCGGCATCCTCGAGCAGATGCGGGAAGAGCTGCCAGCCGTGGATCAGGCCCGGCCAGACTTCGAGCGTCACATCGACACCGGCCTGACGCGCCTTGTCGGCAAGGCGCAGGCTGTCGTCGAGCAGCGCTTCGCTGCCGGAGACCTGCAGCAGCATCGGCGGCAGACCGGAAAGATCGGCAAAGAGCGGCGAGACGGCCGGATCCTGCGGCGCGGTGGCGCCGAGATAGGGCTTGGCGAGCGCATCGATCACCGCCTTGCTGATCACCGGATCGGTCGCGGCATTGGCCTGCATCGAGGCGCCGCTGGCGGACAGATCGGAAACTGGGCTGATGGCGACGAAGGCTGCAGGAAGCTGGCGGCCTGCCGCCTTCTGCCGCAATACCGCTTCGAGCGCCAGATTGGCGCCGGTGCCATCACCGGCGACGACGATATTGCCGCTCTCGTAGCCGTTTTCGAGCATCCAGCGATAGGCGGTCCTGATGTCGTCGATCTGCGCCGGATAACGCCCCTCCGGTACGAGACGGTAGTCGATCAGCAGCACATCCGAGGAGGCTGCCTTGGCGAGCGATCCGGCCAGCAGCCGGTGCGTGCGCGGCGAGCCACCGTGAAAACCGCCGCCATGGACATAGAGAATGCCGCGGCGGCCGAGCGGATGGTGAAGACGGGCCGGCCAGATGAGATCGGCCTCGACGCCATCGGCATCCATATGGCGGATCTGCACGCGGGTCGGTTCGGGGTTGTCGGCCATGAAGCTGCGGAAGGCGGCGGCCCGCTTTTCCGGCGTTGCGGCCTCGGAGAAATGCTTGGTCCAGCGGGAGCCCAGCGTCTCGACCTCGGTCTTCGACTTGGCGCTCTGCGGCGGCACATCGGCGGCGATCGCGAGCCCGGCCAAAGCAGGCAGGAGCGCAAGCGCCAGAACGGCCGTCCTCATCGCCCTCGCCTGAGATATTAACCGGTCACGCATCCAACCCTCCGAAAACCGCGGCCGCCCTGCCCGATCATCGGACAGGACGGCCGCAGAAGTCAAAGGGTTGCTCGGGATTGCCCTCAGCTTTTCGGGAAGTCGGCGCCGATGCTGGTGTCCTTCCAGGCTTCGACGAGCGCCAGACGCTCGGCAAGCTTCTTGGTCACCGCCTCATAGCCGAAGGCGCCGAGCACGAGATGGCGGGGCGCCTTCTCGACCTCGGTGATCTTGATCATCGCCTCGGCGGCGCGCACCGGATCACCCGGCTGCTGGCCGCTATAGCCCGATGTCTGCTTCATGCGCCCGGCAGCGGTCTCGGCATAGTCGGCGATCTTGCTCTCCGTTTGGCGCAGCGAGCGGCCGGCCCAATCGGTGCGGAACGGGCCGGGTTCAACGCAGGTGACCTGGATGCCGAGGGCAGCCGTCTCGGCCGCCAGCGAATCCGAGAAACCTTCGACGGCGTGCTTGCTGGCCGAATAATAGCCGGATGCCGGGAAGCCGATGAAACCGGCGACGGAGGTGATGTTGATGACATGGCCGCGGCGGCGGGTACGCATGCCGGGCAGCACGGCGCGGGTCATGGCGAAGAGGCCGAAGACATTGGCTTCGAACTGATCGCGGATTTCCTGATCGTCGCCTTCCTCGATCGAGGACTGGTAGCCATAGCCGGCATTGTTGACGAGAACGTCGATGCGGCCGAAGCGCTCCTCGGCTTCCTTGACGGCAGAGGCGATCTGTCCCTTTTCGGTGACATCGAGCGCGATGGCCAGCGCATTGTCATGGCCTTCGGCGAGATCGGCGACGCGGGCCTTGTCGCGGGCAGTGACGACGGTCGGCCAGGCGCGGGCGATGGTGAGCTTGGCGAGCTCGCGGCCAAAGCCTGTCGAACAGCCGGTGATGAACCAGACGGGGGCGTTGTCTTGGGACATGGTCTATTCCTGATCTTTTGGGAGGTGCCTCGGAAGGCAAGAGGTAACAAGACTGATGTAGGGCTAAACGGCCGAATTTCCAGATTACCGGCGGAAGCTCCCCCGCCCTTTCGGCATATAAGCGATGACTGCATCAAGCCGGTCGTGCTACTTTGACGAGGGGGACGACCATGGATGCGCAAGCGCTGATCGGCACATGGAAGATGATTTCCTGGACGCGGAGAGTGGTCGCGACCGGCGAGGTCAGCGATGCCATGGGCGCCGATCCTGTTGGGTACATCGCCTATCAGCCCGATGGCCGGATGATGGCCTTCGTTGCCAACCGCCAACGCCCCGCAGGGCGCCGCGAAGGCTATTCGGATGCCGACAAGGCTACCCTCTTCGACACCATGCTTGCCTATACAGCCACCTACACGCTGGAGGGCGATCGCGTCGTCCATCATGTCGACGCCGCCTGGGACCCGGCATGGCAGGAAGATCAGATCCGGCCCATCCGGCTCGAAGGCGACAGGTTGGTGATCCACAATGCGCCGGGCAAGGATCTCCTGAGCAGCCAGGATGTGATCTTCCGCCTCGAATTCCGCAAGCTCTGACGCGCTACTCCGCCCGGATCGCCTCGATGAGCGCCCGGAAGCCGGCCGACATGTGGCGGCGGCTCGGATAGTAGAGGTAGAGCGGCTCCTCGGGCTGGCACCAGTCGTCCAGCACCTTGATCAAGCTGCCGGCGGCGACATGCTCGGCAACGCGGTTTTCCCAGACATAGGCGAGCGCGACGCCGCCGAGGGCGGCCTGGGTCATCAGTTCGTGGTCGTCGAGCGACAGCGGCCCGTTCGGATGGAAGGTGACCGGCTGGCCGTCGCGCTCGAAGTCCCAGGGATAGCGAACGTCCGATGGATACATGTTCTGGATACAGAGATGGCGCTTCAGATCATGCGGCGTCAGCGGCTTCGGGCGATGCTCGAAATAGGCGGGCGAGCCGACGACGACGAGGCGCAGGCGCGGCCGGATGCGCAAGGCAATCATCCCCTCGGTGACGCGCTCGCCGAAGCGGATGCCGGCATCGAAGCCTTCCTCGACGATATCGACCAGCCGGTCCGTGGCGCTGATTTCCAGCTGCAGATTGGGGTTCTTCGACAATAGCGGCCCGATGATATGGCCGATGACGAAGGGGGCGATCGAATTGGCGACGTTGAGGCGCACCTTGCCGAAGGGCGTGTCACGGAACTGGTTCAGCGCATCGAGGGCCGAGCTGATCTCACCGAAGGCGGGATCGAGGTGGGATTTCAGGAGCTCACCGGCCTGGGTCAGCGATACGCTGCGGGTGGTGCGGTTGAGCAGTCGGATGCCGATCCGCTCCTCGAGATTGAGCACGGCATGGCTGATCGCGGACGCGGTGACACCCCGCTCCTCGCCTGCCTTGCGGAAACTGAGATGCCGGGCGACGGCGGCGAAGGCCGCCATTTCGGAGAGATCGGTCGCGCGCATTGATGAATCTCACTCAGTATAATTCGGAAAATAACGAATCTTATGCAGGACCGGCTTTCAGGTCAAATTCCCCTCACCGGCACAGAGAGACCGGCAGACAACGAAGATAGATCTGAAAGGAACGTGTCATGAAAGTCTGGTTCATCACTGGTGCATCCCGCGGCTTCGGCGCGCTGATGACCAAGGAAGCCCTTGCCGCAGGCGATGCCGTCGTTGCCACCGCCCGCAATCCGAAGACCGTCATCGATGCCATCGGCGAGCATCCCAATCTGCTTGCGGCAGCGCTCGATGTCACCAATGAGCGACAGGCGCAAGAAGCTGCGGCCGCGGCCGTCCAGCGCTTCGGGCGTATCGACATCCTGGTCAACAATGCCGGCTACGGGCTGCTCGGCGCCGTCGAGGAAGCAACGGCCGAGGAGATCGAGAAGATCTATGCGACCAATGTCTTCGGCCTGCTGAAGGTCACCCGCGCCGTGCTGCCCCATATGCGCCGCCAGCGCTCGGGCCGCATCCTGAACTTCTCGTCGATCGGCGGCTATGCCGGCTATCCGGGCTGGGGCGTCTATGGCTCGACGAAGTTTGCGGTGGAGGGCCTGTCGGAATCGCTGGCAACCGAGATCGAGCCCTTCGGCATCAAGGTGACGATCGTCGAGCCCGGCTTCTTCCGCACCGATTTCCTCGCCGACAATTCGCTGTCGATCAGCCCCGCCTCGATCCCCGACTATGTGGGAACGCCGGCCGGCGACATGCGGGACTTTGCGGCCAGCGCCCATCATGCGCAGCCCGGCGATCCGGCAAAGTTTGCGGCTGGTATCGTGACGCTTGCCAATGCCGAGAACCCGCCGCTGCGCATGCCCTTCGGCAGCGACACGGTTGCCAAGCTCGGCGAGAAGAATGCCTTCGTCGAGCAGGAGCTTTCGGCCTGGCGGGCGCTTGCGGTCTCGACCGACTTCGCGGCCTGAGGGCAGACCTCATCGCCAAAACACCGCCCGCGGATTGCGGGCGGCGTTTCGGTGTCTCAGGCGATATCGATCACCAGCTTGCCCTTGGCCTGGCGTTCCTCGATCAGACGGTGCGCCTCGGCGGTTTCTTCAAGCGTGAAGCGGCGGGCATCGAGGCGCGGGGCGAGCTTTCCGGCTTCCGCAAGCCTGGTTGCTTCCTGCATGATTTCGCCGTGATGCTCGCGGCCCTCGCCGGTCAGGAGCGGCAGCAGGGTGAAGACGCCGGAGTAGCTCGCGGCCTTGAAGGAGAGCGGCGCCAGCGCATGGGTACCCCAGCCGAGACTGGTCACCACATGGCCGAAACGCCTGACGGCCTTGAAGGCGGCATCGAGCCCTGCCCCGCCGACCGTGTCATAGACGAGATCGAAGCCCTTGCCGCCGGTATATCGGGCGACATAGTCCTCGACGCTTTCGGCAGTGTGGTCGATAGGGGTCGCGCCGAGGCTGCGGATGTAATCGGCCTTCGAGGCGCCATCGGCAGCATAGACGTCGGCGCCGAATGCCCTGGCGATCTGAACCGCGAGGTGACCGACACCACCGGCGCCGCCGAGGACCAGAACCGTCTGACCGGATTTCACGGCAGCGCGGTCGACCAGTCCTTCCCAGGCGGTGATGAAGACCAGCGGCAGGGCTGCCGCCTCACGCATCGTCAGGTTCGCGGGCTTGATCGCCAGCAGGCGGGCATCGACAGCGGCGAATTCCGCCAGCGATCCCTGCACGCCGCCGACGCCGCCGGTCATACCGTAGACTTCATCGCCGGGGCGGAAGCCAGAGACACCCTGCCCGACCTCTTCGACGACACCGGCCATGTCGATGCCGAGAATGGCAGGCAGCGGCTGGCGGGCATGCTCTGCGGCACCGGCGCGGATCTTGGTGTCGAGCGGGTTGACGCCGCTCGCCTTGATGCGAACGAGGACCTCACCGGCAGCAGGCTTTGGACGGGCGATCTCGGCCAGCCGGAACGGTGCATTGTGGTTTTCAAGGATCAGGGCTTTCATCGTGCTCATGTCGGTCACTCCGGTTTCGATGGCCGGATGATCTCCCCAACACGATTGAATGAAAATCAAAGATATCGCATCATCTCCATTCATTATTGAATGAGGCGATCATGGAATGGAGCGATGTCAGGATCTTTCTCGCGATTGCCCGCGAAGGCACGCTCGGCGCTGCCGCGCGCAAGCTCGGCCAGACGCAGCCGACCATGGGGCGGCGGCTGAAGGCGCTGGAGGCGGCGACCGGCCACATGCTGTTTCAGCGAACGGCCGACGGCTTCGTGCTGACCGACGAGGGCAGCATCGTCCTGCAGCATGCGTTGAGGATGGAGGAAGAGGCCGTTGCGCTGGAGCGGCAACTGCAAGGCAGCACGCGATCGCTCGAGGGCATGCTGCGGATCTCGTGCTCTGACTGGTTCGGCCTTCACATGCTGACGCCGGTGCTCGCGGAATTCTCGCAGGCACATCCGAAGGTCTCGGTCGAGTTGCTCACCGATGCGCGGCTCCTCAACCTCTCCCGGCGCGAGGCCGATCTGGTCTTCCGCATCCGGGCTTTCACCGAGCCGGAGGTGATCTCACGCAAGCTGATGCATATCGGCTATGGGCTCTACGTTGCGAAAGGCGCGCCTCACCCGACGGCAGGAGACGGCAGCGGCTTTACCATCGTCACCATGGACGAGGCCTTTGCCGAAATGCCTGATGTGCATTGGGTGACGCGGACCTTCCCCAACGCGACGATCACCATGCGCAGCAACAATCGCGATGTGCAGGCGGCCCTTTGCGCCCTCGGCGCGGGAATGGCCGTTCTGCCGCGGCCGCTCGGCGATCATTTTCCGGGATTGGAGCGCGTCGAGGTGCCCGAAGCGCCGCCGGGGCGCGATACGTTCCTCGGCTATCACCGCGATCTCAAGCGGCTGCCGCGGCTGCGGGCATTCATGGATGTGGTGATCAGCCGGCTCGCTCCGGCCGGCTGATCACTGGGCAGTGACTTACTGCAGCGTGCGTGTCGGGATCGCCTGCGCGGCAACGCCCGGAGCAGCTGCGGGAACGCCGTTGCCATCGAGGCCGGTCGCCACGACGGAGACGCGGAACTTGCCATCGAGGTTGCGGTCGAAGATCGCGCCGACGACGATGTCGGCATCGTCCTGAACCTCGTCGCGGATGCGGCTTGCGGCTTCATCGACTTCGAAGAGCGTCATGTCGGAGCCGCCGGAGATCGAGATCAGCACGCCCTTGGCGCCCTTCATCGAGATATCGTCGAGCAGCGGGTTGGCGATTGCCGCTTCGGCGGCCTTCATCGCACGGCTCTCACCGGCCGCCTCGCCCGTACCCATCATCGCCCGGCCCATGCCGCGCATGACGGACTTGACGTCGGCGAAGTCGAGGTTGATCAGGCCTTCCTTGACGATGAGATCGGTGATGCAGCCGACACCGGCGTAGAGAACGCGGTCGGCGGTCATGAAGGCATCGGCGAAGGTGGTCTTCGCGTCGGCGATGCGGAACAGGTTCTGGTTCGGGATGACGATGACGGTATCGGCGGCCTGACGCAGGGCCTCGATGCCGATCTCGGCCATCTTCATGCGGCGGTTGCCCTCGAAGGTGAAGGGCTTGGTGACGACGCCGACGGTCAGGATGCCGGCCTGGCGCGCGGCGTGGGCGATCACCGGCGCTGCACCCGTTCCGGTGCCGCCGCCCATGCCTGCGGTGACGAAGCACATGTGCGAACCGGCCAGGTGATCCATGATCTCGTCGATCGATTCCTCAGCGGCCGCATGACCGACTTCCGGCAGCGAACCGGCGCCGAGACCTTCGGTGACATGGGCACCGAGCTGGATGCGGCGCGAAGCCTTGGAGGTGGCGAGCACCTGGGCATCGGTATTGGCGGCGATGAAATCGACGCCCTCAAGATTTTCCGCGATCATGTTGTTGATCGCATTGCCGCCGCCGCCGCCGACGCCGATTACCGTAATACGCGGCCGCAGTCCCGAAATGCCGCTCTTGGCGTCCGTCATCCCATTCTCCTTTGATGCAAAGTGTATGCCCCGCCCTCGTTGCGGAACAGCGAATCGAGCGTCAGGTTATGGCTGCAAGAAGGCAGAGGCAGGGCGAAAGAACAAGATGGAGACCATCCGAAATAAAATACGGAACCTTTTCCACTGTCGTGCATTGTGACGGATTCATGTCACCATCTAACGGAGAGGAGAAAAGCTGAAATGCCTAGCATTGCCGCACGCCAGACCGTCGCCCCGCCGCATGATCACGTCCTGACAGTCCAGGAGGCGCTCGAGCCGCTGTTCCTGGCGCTCGAACAGGAAGTCGAGGTCAAGATGGTGGCCGCAGCCCTTCGCGCCGGCTGGTCAGCCGAAGACGCGGTGGCCGCCATCGACGAGCTGCGCCGTAACGAACTCGTCGACCCTCCGGCCACGCATTAATTTGATGGCCCGCGAAAAATTGTCATTCGCCATCGCGCGCGAATGACCTAAGTCTAGCGCGACACTTCATGTTCGCGGAGCCTCCCCATGTCCTTCAAATCGATCTGCGTTTACGGCGCCGGTGCACTCGGTGGCGCCATTGCGGCAAAGCTTGCCGTCGCCGGTAACGGCGTCACTATCTCCGCCGTCGCCCGCGGTGCCCATCTCAAGAGCATCCGCGAAAACGGCCTGAAGCTTTACGAAGCCGGCGCCGAAAAGCCGATCAAGGTGGAGATCACCGCGACCGACGATCCCTACAGCCTGCCGAAACAGGACCTGATCATCACCGGCCTCAAGGGCCATCAGCTCGGCGATGCGGCCGAGGGCATTGCCGCACTCCTGAAGGACGGCACGCGGGTGATGATGATCCTGAATGGCATCCCCTGGTGGTATTTCCACCGCGACAGCCAGAGCCCGCATGCCGAGCTGCAGTTCGAAGAGCTCGATCCGGCGGGACGCCTGTGGCGGCTGATCGGACCGGAGCGCGTCATCGGCTGTGTTGCGATGCAGGGCGCCGAAGTCGTCAATCCCGGCGAGATCCAGCTTTCCAACAACGGCCGCTATATCCTCGGCGAGCCCTCGGGCGAGATGAGCGATGATCTCGAAGGCATCAAGGCGCTGCTGACAACTGCCGGCCTCAACGTTTCGACGACGCCGCGCATCCGCGACGAGATCTGGAACAAGCTGACCGGCAACGCCGCCTTCAATCCGCTCAGCGCGCTGACGCGGGCCTTGATGACCGACATCATGGCCGACCCGGCGCTGTACGACATGGTCGGCAAGATCATGAACGAGGTGCGCGCCGTCGGCACGGCACTCGGCGCGAAATTTTCGATCACCATCGAGGAGCGCCTCGAGCAATCCCGCCATATCGGCGCCGTCAGAACATCGATGCTGCAGGATCTTCTGGCCGGCAAAGCACTGGAGATCGTGCCTCTGAGCGGCATGGTCGTGGCGCTCGGCCGCCTTGCCTCGGTGCCCACCCCGGTCTCCGAGACGGTGCAGGCGCTCGTCTCGCAGCTCGACATCGAGAACCGCCGCGGCGCCTAGCGCCCGGCCTTTATGCTTTTCATATATGGCGCGTGACGGCCCGGAATGGATTTCCTACGGCCCGCGGGATTAGCCTTTGCCGGGAATGCAGAGGTAATCCCATGCGAGACGTCATGCCTGCCAATCCGCTTCCGCACCGCCCGCGCCGCGGCGCCGCTCCGCGCGTGATGCGCGAACGCCGCACGGCGCAGGTGCTGATGGTGTTCGGCATCATCCTCGCCTGCGTCGAGCTCTACGTCATCCTCGGCTGGATGTGAGGCCCCGATGCGACGCAATGTTTGGCCGCGCCTTTCCGGCGCGATCACCCCGCTCGTCACGCCTTTCCGTCACGGCGCCATCGATATCGCCAGCTTGGAGCGGTTGACCGAATGGCAGATTGCCAGCGGCATCGGCGGCCTGGCGGTCTTAACGGTCACCGGTGAAGGCCCTGCTCTCTCCGATACGGAGCGCGACCTTGTTCTCTCTGCAGTGCTGCGCGCTGCCGATGATCGCGTGCCCGTCATTGCCGCGACCGGCACGAACGGCACGGCGATCACGATCGCGCTCACAAGACGCGCCGAAGCGCTCGGCGCCAGCGCAGCCCTCGTCACCGTTCCCTATTATTCGAAGCCGGGACAGAAAGGCATTCTGCGGCATTTCAGCGAGCTTGCCTCGGCATGCAGCCTGCCGCTGATCATTTCAAGCGATCCCGGCCGCACCGCCTCGCCGTTGCCGCCATCGACCCTCGATGAACTGTCACAGACCGGCACGATCTTCGGCCTGCTCGATGCCGGCGGCGACATCGGCACACTGGCGCCTTACCGCGACCGGTTCCACCTGTTCACCGGCAACGCGGTGACGGCACCGGCGTTCATCGCCTGCGGCGGAGACGGCATCATCGCGCCCGCCGCCAATGTGCTGCCGAAGCTCGTCACCTCGCTGCAGCATGCGTCTGCCTGCGGCAACCTTCCGGCAGCGCTGGTGCTTGCCGACCGCCTTGCGCCGCTTGCCACAGCGATCGGCGATGGCGAGCCTGCCAATATCAAGTTCGCGCTCGGCGCTTTCCCCGGCATCCCCGCTGATGTGCGCCTGCCGCTGGTTCCTGCTGAGCAAACCGTGCAGGAGGCGATCTGCGCGGCCCTGCAAAGCTTCTCCTCCCCGGCGCGCCATGTGCTATCCCTATGAGATTTTTATAGTTTCGCTCCTGGCGGCGAATGGAACGCCAACCGCACTCACCATAGATTTCCAGTGCTAGCCCGCAACACTCCAAAGCAGATGCGGGAAAACTTCGAAAGGACATATCGATGTCACGACTTTCTTCCGGCGCGTCCGCCGATCCGCTTCAACGCAACAACGCGCCCGCCCGCTTCACCATCGGCAGGAACAGGCGCGGACAGTGGATCGTTGCCGACCGCGACGGACTGGTCGGCGGCCTCTTCATCAACGAGGCCGCCGCCCTGCATTTCGCCGCTGCGGAGTGCAATCACAACCCGGCCGATATCTGCCGCGCGGTAGACGGAACGCTGATGGAATTCGGCTTCTCCGACGGCAGCGGCATGCGGCTGCACTAGGCGCTACAGGCTCCCGTTGTGCCAAACCGGGAGCCTTCGCCGCCAGGCTGCCAAACCTTTCCTTAACCGCGCAGCCTTAAGATCACCGGTCAAATAGCAGCCAGTTTTCGGGACCGATGAGCAAGCCGAATTTCCGCTTCAAGCATTACGACCTTCATGAGCAGCGCGTCGGCACCATCGTCGAAGTGGCGCTGAATGCGGTGAACAACGTTCGCCTGATGACGGCACCGCAGTTCCAGCGCTTCACTGAGGTTCTCGATTTCAAATATATCGGCGGCGTCGCCAAGAAATCGCCGGTCAAGCTGGTGATCCCGGAAGGCGGCCACTGGCACCTGATCGTCGATATGGAAGGCCATCACGGACTGGCGGAATCCGCCGTCAAGGTGATCGCGGCACCGGGCACCCAGAAGAAGGCCTCCTGAGATCGCCTAAGGCGATATCAGCGCGGATTGCGCTCTTTCCTGAGCTTTGACCACCATTCAAGCCGCTTGCGGATCTCGCGCTCGAAACCGCGCTCCGGCGGATCGTAGAAGGTCTTGCGACCCATCTTTTCCGGGAAATAATCCTGGCCTGAAAAGGCATCGGGCTCGTCGTGATCGTAACGATAGCCCTCGTTATAGCCTTCATCCTTCATCAGCTTGGTCGGCGCATTGAGGATGTGCTTCGGCGGCAGCAGCGAGCCATTCTGCTTGGCGGCCATGGTCGCCGCCTTGAAGGCCGTATAGACGGCATTGGATTTCGGCGCCGTCGCCAGGTAGACGCAGGCCTGCGCCAGCGCCAGCTCGCCTTCGGGTGAGCCGAGATAGTCGTAAGCGTCCTTGGCGGCGTTGCAGACGACGAGCGCCTGAGGGTCGGCGAGCCCGATGTCCTCGACGGCCATCCGCACCAGACGGCGGCCGAGATAGAGCGGGTCTTCGCCGGCATCGAACATGCGCGCCAGATAGTAGAGCGCTGCATCCGGATCCGAACCGCGAACCGATTTGTGAAGCGCCGAAATCAGATTGTAATGACCATCCTGCGCCTTGTCATAGACGGGCGCCCGGCGCTGGACGATGCGCGTCAGTCCTTCGGTATCGAAGATTTCTCCCGAGCGCGCGGCGCGCCAGACTTCTTCTGCCAGCGTCAGCACGGCGCGGCCATCGCCATCGGCCATGCGCAACAGGCTGGCGCGGGCGTCCTCCGTCAGCGGCAGCGGCTTCTGCTCGACTTCTTCGGCGCGTTTCAGCAATTCGCTGAGGCTTTCCTCGTCATGCGACTTGAAGGTCAGCACGCGGGCGCGCGACAGGAGAGCGGCGTTGAGCTCGAAGGACGGGTTCTCGGTGGTGGCGCCGACGAGGATGACGGTGCCGTCTTCCATCACCGGGAGGAAGCTATCCTGCTGGGCGCGGTTGAAGCGATGGATCTCGTCGACGAAGAGCAGCGTCTGGCGGCCATCCATGCGGCGCAGCCGCGCGGCCTCGAACACCTTCTTCAGATCGGCGACACCGGAGAAGATCGCCGAGATCTGCTCGAAGGCGAGGCCTGCCTCGCCCGAAAGCAGGCGCGCCACCGTCGTCTTGCCGGTTCCGGGCGGCCCCCAGAAGATCATCGAACCGAGCGATCCGCTCTCGATCATCCGCCGAAGAACGCCATCCTCGCCGGTCAGGTGGCCCTGTCCCGCGACTTCAGACAGCGTCTGCGGCCTCAACCGATCGGCAAGAGGCCGCCGGCTGGCGACCTCATCTGGAATGCGCGGTGCGAAGAGATCATCACTCATCGGAAGAACTGCCTGATCCTCTGGCCGTCGCGCTCGATTTCGACGCGCCAGAGACCTGCATCATCGGATGCGATCTGCGACAGCTGCTCGGTGGTCTGCACCGGCGTTCCGTTGATCGCGACGATGATATCCTTCGGTTCGAAGCCGAGGCGCGCGGCCGGAGAGTCATCCTTGACCTCAGCAACGACGACGCCGGTCGATTCCGTCGGCATGCGCAGCTCGTCGGCAACGCGCGGCGAGAGGTTTTCGACGACGGTGCCGGTGAAGGGCGTGCGGCCGCCGATGGTGCGCTGGTCGCGCGGCGAGGTTTCGGGGGCGCGATCGAGCTTCAGCGCAACCTGCTGTTCGCCGCCATTCTCGACGACGCCGAGCTTGACCGTATTGCCGAGGCCGGCCGTCGTCAGACGATAGAGGAGCGCATCCGGATGCTCGACCGGGATGCCGTTGACCGAGGTGACGATCTCGCCGGCCTTCAGGCCAGCCTTCTGCGCCGGGCTACCGTCGGTCACCTTGACGATCAGCGCGCCACGGGCCTTGTCGAGGCCGAGCGCTTCGGCGACTTCCGAGGTCACGGCGTCGAAGGTGGCGCCGACATAGGGCCGCTCGAAGGATTTCACGCCGGCATCGGCCGAGGTGAGGAAAACCTTCACCAGATTGGCAGGGATCGCAAAGCCGATACCGTTCGAGCCGCCGCCGCGGGAGAAGATCGCCGTATTGATGCCGATCAGCTCGCCCTTCATGTTCATCAGCGCGCCGCCCGAATTGCCGGGATTGATCGAGGCATCGGTCTGGATGAAGAAGCCGAACTCGTTTTTGACGACCTGATTGCGGGCGAGCGCGGAAACGATGCCCGAGGTCACCGTCTGGCCGACGCCGAAGGGGTTACCGATGGCGAGTACGAGATCGCCGACCTCGACGGCATCCGAATTGCCGATCGGCAGCGTCGGGAAATTGGCCTTGGTATCGATCTTCAGCACTGCGAGATCGAGGCGATCGTCACGCAGCACGACCTTGCAGGGAAACTCGCGGCCATCGGAGAGCGCCACCTTGATATCGTCGGCGCCTTCGATGACGTGGTTGTTGGTGACCACGGTGCCGTTCGCCTCGACAATGACGCCGGAACCGAGCGACGACTGCTTCTCCGACCGGTTCGGCATCTGCTGGCCGAAGAACTGCTCGAAGAAGGGATCACCGGCGAAGGGCGACTGCCGCTGCACGGTCTTTTCGGCATAGACGTTCACAACCGCGCCCGAGGTCTGCTTGACCAGCGGGGCGAAGGACAGCTGCATTTGCATCTGGCTCTGCGGTACGGTTTTCGCGTCCTCGGCATGCGCGCCGAGCGGCAGGAGAACCGCGAGCGCAAAAAGCGGGACAAACGAACGTTTCAACAGGCCTTGCATTGGAATCCCTTCTGAAATGCTTCCGGATAAGTGTTGTAGCGCCGGACGCTAGAAAGGAAAGAGGGCGGAAGCATGGAAGCTTGCGCCCGCCTGATGATGCTTCCGGCCTGCGAGTTTGATTCAGCAAAGCCGGATATGGAATTGATCGGCAAGGCAAAAGACCTCACCTGGTCACCGCTGTGTGACAGCCGCCTCGCAGAGAGATGCTAGAAGGCAACCTCGAGGTTCTGGCGGTCCTGCGCGATCACCCGGCAGTTGGTCTCGAAGCCCTCACCCTTGATCGCCAGAATGAATTCCGGCGGGATCCCGGCGGAGTTCGAAACCGAGAGGCCGGCGCTATCGGCGCCGAGCGACTTGATGGTGCAGTCGATGGTCGAGCGGCGGTCGTTGAATAGGATAGAGCCTGCCTTCAGGACGCGGCGGCGGGCGCCAGCCGAACCTTCGGACCGGATGGCGTTCCACGAGACGCAGCGATCGCGCCCGCTGTTCTTGGCGTGGTACATCGCGGCATCGGCCTGGGCGAGCAGCGTTTCTATATCCTTGGTGATGATCGACATCGAGGAGATGCCGAAGCTCGCGGTTACCGTCAGCGCGCCAAAGTCGCCCTGGATCGGCTGAGCCGAGATCGCCGCCCGCATCTTTTCGGCCACGGCTGCGGCACCCTCGCGGTCGATATGCGGCAGAACGATGCAGAATTCCTCGCCGCCCAGGCGACCGAACAGATCGCCAGCCCTGAGATTGGCCTTGCAGGTCGCGGCCACCGCGCGCAGCACCTGATCACCCGCGGCATGGCCATGGGTATCGTTGACGCTCTTGAAGCGGTCGATATCCAGCACGATGGTGGAGAGATTGTGCTGATGGCGGATCGCCAGCGAGATCAGCTGGTCGGCTTCCTGCTTGAAGGCGCGCCGGGTCAAGGCTTCCGTCAGGCTGTCGGTCGCCGCTGATTGCAGGAGTTCGATACGGTCCATCGCCGCACCGGCAAGCTCTTGCAGGATGGCGAGATCGCGGGCGCCGAAGGATCGCGCCATCCGGTCGATGGCGCAGACCGTACCGATGATATGCCCGGCCTTGGTCGTCAGCGGCACGCCGGCATAGAAGCGGATATGGCTGTCGCCGGTGACTGCCGGATGCTGCGCGAAGCGTGGATCCTTGGTGGCATCCTGGACGATGACGGGCTCTTCGTAATCGACGACATAGCGGCAGAACGTATCTTCCCGCGGCACTTCATCGGCTGTGAGGCCAGAGCAGGCCTGATACCATTGCCGATGCGCATCGATGAGCGAGACGAGGCCGATATCGATCGCGAAGATCTGCTTGATCAGCCGGACGATGCGATCGAAGCCCTCGTCTCTCGGCGCGTCGAGAAGATCGAGCTGCTCCAGCGCCGCAAGACGCTCCATTTCCCGCTTCCGTGCGTCTGCGGAAGACTTACCGAATGCACGTGCAACGACCATTGCCGCATTGCTCCTCAACCGAACGATATAGCGATGCATCCCATATATTGGTGAACAAATCGGATATATTGCATTTAGCGAATCCTTCATATTCCGATCGAGGCATAGCTGAAGGCGACGGCCGACCTGCGATCTTGATTCAGGAAATGCGCATATGGAATTGATCGGAAAGGCAAAAGCCTGGGCGAAGTCACTGAAGCGTGACGTCACGGCGCTGTGGCTCGCGGCCTGCGATCCCAGGGTGCCATGGTATGCGAAAGCGGTCGCCGCGGCCGTCGCCGCCTATGCACTGTCGCCCGTCGACCTCATTCCGGACTTCATCCCGGTGCTCGGCTATCTCGACGATCTGATCATCGTACCGCTCGGCATCATGCTGGCGATCAGGCTCATCCCGCAGCCTGTGATGGCGGAGCTGCGCCAGCAGGCTGCAGAGCGCGCGGGGCGGCCTGTCAGCCGTGCCGGATTGATTTTCATCCTTGCCGTATGGGCCGGCTGCATCATCTTTCTGGTCCGGGCGTTCCTATAAGCGCCTGCCAGGAAACAGGATCATAGCCCGCATGAAAGCAGCCATCGCCGCCCTCGCCTTCTCGACCGTCTCACTGCTCACCCCGCTCGCACATGCCGCGAGCTTCGATTGCGATGCCAAGGAGCTGAAGCCCGACGAGAAGGCAATCTGCGACAACCGGGCACTCAACGACGCCGACGTGAAGATGGTCACCACCTTCGACCTGCTCTCCGGCCTGCTCGCCATGGGCTCGCGCGGAACCCTGCAGGACGAGCAGACGGCCTGGCTGAAGAAACGCCAGGATTGCCAGGCAGACGCCGCCTGCATCAAGGCCGCCTATGACGAGCGGATGAAGCAGCTCGACGAGACCTATAAGAACATCAATCGGCCGCTTTAGCGGTTAGCCGCCAAGTTGAGCTCGGATTGCCGATATCACCACCGCAAGCGCGGCATCCGGTAGCCGTCCGATCCGGTCGATCTGCGATGTCTCGACGGTGGCGATCTTCGCCGGTCGAACGACCGAAGGCGCCGGCAGCCTGCCGCCTGATGATCAGGGATCTCGACATCTCCGAGCCATGGCCGATTTTCGGCCGAGGTTATCATGACGGCCCAGACGAGAGCATCATTCTCGCCGAGCGAACCGGCGGAAACAACGAGCGCCGGACGCCGCTGGCGCGTATCGCGATCGGTATAGGGAAAGGGCACCCGTATGATGTCACCCTGCTCAAAGGTCGGCATAGGCTTTCCGATCGGCTTCGCTATCCCATTCCGAGAAGGTCGCAAAAGGATCGTCGGACATCGGTTCGGCAGCCCGCGATATCACCACGCGATTGTCAGCCTCCAGCGTATAGACGATGGAATCCCCTTCCTTCAGGTGCAACGCGGAGCGCACGGCCTGCGGGATCGTCGTTTGAGCCTTGCTGGTCATCTTGCTTGTGATCATCATTCACCTCGGAATGGAATGTAAGGAAATTCCTTACCGATGACAACGGCGGATAAGCAAACCGTGCCGAGACCCGGAACCTCTGAAAACGAAAAGACCCGCTGCCTAGGAGACAGCGGGTCTTCTGATCAGATCGAAGTTTTTCAGCTTATTCCGGCAGGATCCGGACTGCGCCGCGATCGGCACTGGTGGCGAAGGCCGCGTAGGCCTTCAGCGCGGTCGTGACGTTGCGCTTGCGGACTTCGGCCGGGCGCCAGCCCTTGGCTTCCTGTTCGGCGCGGCGTGTCGCCAATTCGGCATCGCTGACGCGCAGGCTAATGGTGCGGTTCGGGATGTCGATGTCGATCATGTCGCCCGGCTGCACGAGGCCGATCGTGCCGCCGTTGGCGGCTTCCGGCGAAGCGTGGCCGATCGACAGGCCCGAGGTACCGCCCGAGAAGCGGCCGTCGGTGATCAGGGCGCAGGCCTTGCCGAGGCCCTTCGACTTCAGATAGCTGGTCGGATAGAGCATTTCCTGCATGCCCGGGCCGCCCTTGGGGCCTTCGTAGCGGATGACGACAACATCGCCGGCGACGACTTCGTTGCCGAGAATGGCCTTCACGGCGGCGTCCTGGCTTTCATAGACCTTGGCCGGACCCGAGAATTTCAGGATCGATTCATCGACGCCTGCGGTCTTCACGATGCAGCCGTCGAGCGCCAGATTGCCCTTCAGGACAGCGAGACCGCCGTCCTTCGAGAACGGATGCTGGGCATCGCGGATGACGCCGTTTTCGCGGTCGAGATCGAGCTCGTCCCAGCGGGCGCTCTGGCTGAAGGCAACCTGTGTCGGTACGCCGCCGGGCGCTGCGCTGAAGAGCTTCAGGGCGACGGGATTGTCCGTGACCGAGATATCCCACTGCGCCAGTGCGTCGCCAAGCGTCGGCGAGTGGACGGTCGGCAGGCCGGCATTGATCAGTCCGGCGCGGTTCAGCTCACCGAGGATCGCCATGATGCCGCCGGCACGGTGGACATCTTCCATATGGACGTCGGACTTCGCCGGTGCGACCTTCGACAGGCACGGGACACGGCGCGACAGGCGGTCGATGTCTTCCATGGTGAAGTCGATTTCGCCCTCGTGGGCGGCTGCCAGAATGTGAAGAACGGTATTGGTCGATCCACCCATGGCGATATCGAGCGCCATGGCATTTTCGAAGGCGCCCTTGCTGGCGATGGTGCGCGGCAGTGCCGTTGCATCGTCCTGCTCGTAATAGCGCTTGGCGAGTGCCACGACGCGGCGGCCGGCCTCGAGGAAGAGTTCCTTGCGGTCGGAATGCGTGGCGAGCGTCGAGCCGTTGCCGGGCAGCGACAGGCCGAGCGCCTCGGTCAGGCAGTTCATCGAGTTGGCGGTGAACATGCCGGAGCATGAACCGCAGGTCGGACAGGCCGAGCGCTCGATGACCTTGACGTCTTCGTCGGAAACCTTGTCGTCGGCAGCCGCAACCATGGCATCGACGAGGTCGAGGGCGTGGGTCTTGCCGTTGAGCACGACCTTGCCGGCTTCCATCGGACCGCCGGAGACGAAGATCGTCGGGATATTGAGGCGCAGCGAGGCCATCAGCATGCCGGGGGTGATCTTGTCGCAGTTGGAAATGCAGACCATGGCGTCGGCGCAGTGAGCGTTGACCATGTATTCGACGCTGTCGGCGATCAGCTCGCGCGACGGCAGCGAATAGAGCATGCCGTCATGGCCCATGGCGATGCCGTCATCGACGGCGATCGTGTTGAATTCCTTGGCGACGCCGCCGGCCGCTTCGATTTCGCGGGCGACGAGCTGGCCGAGATCCTTCAGGTGGACGTGGCCGGGCACGAACTGCGTGAACGAGTTCACCACCGCAATGATCGGCTTGCCGAAATCGCTGTCCTTCATGCCCGTGGCGCGCCAAAGGCCGCGCGCACCCGCCATGTTGCGGCCGTGGGTCGTGGTTCTCGAACGATAGGCTGGCATCGGTGTCTTCCTCAAAGTGCCGGATTTATCTGCGATATAGGGCGGCGAAGCTGTTTGCTGGCCGGCGATCGCCGTATTTTTGAATTGTCCTAATCCAATCGGCAGGGGCTGTCACTACCGGCAAGGGCAAATCCGGTACGGCGCGCGCGGCGTCCATCGGGCATATACGGAGCGGAGGAGCCTTTTGTTACAGGCTATTCCTTCACATCCGAACACAAAAAATTGGCTTTCCGTCAGGCCGGTTCAAGGCCTAGACACTAATCTGAAAACGCCGATCATGCGTTTAAAGAGATATTTGGGCCGCCCCCAGCCCAGGAGGTTTGAAATGCCGACCTACCGCCCCCCGAAGATCCGCTCGTCGGAGATCACGCCGCATCAGGTCTATCTGCGCCGCCGCGAATTTCTCGGCGCTGCAACGCTTGGCGCCATGGCGCTTTACGGCGCCGGAAAGGCAAGCGCTGCCGCCCTCAACGCCGTCGACAGCAAATATACCGTCGACGAGAAGACGACGCCGCTGAAGGACGTCACCACCTACAACAATTTCTACGAATTCGGCCTCGACAAGGGTGACCCAGCAGCGCTTTCGGGCGACTTCAAGCCCCTGCCCTGGACCATCAAGGTCGACGGCATGGTCAACAAGCCCGGCACTTTCGATCTCGATGCCCTGATGAAAGAATTCCCGGTCGAGAGCCGCACCTACCGGATGCGCTGCGTCGAGGCGTGGTCGATGGTCATCCCATGGGATGGCTTTCCGCTCGCCGCACTGCTGAACAAGGTCGAGCCGCAGGGAAGCGCCAAGTACGTCGCCTTCGAGACGGTCGTCCGCCCGGAAGAAATGCCGGGCCAGAAGGGCATCTTCCAGTCGCTGGAATGGCCCTATGTCGAGGGTCTGCGCCTCGATGAGGCGATGCATCCGCTGACGCTGCTTGCCGTCGGTCTCTACGGCCAGACGCTGCCGAACCAGAACGGCGCGCCGATCCGCCTCGTGGTGCCGTGGAAATATGGCTTCAAGGGCATCAAGTCGATCGTCCGCATCTCGCTGACAGACAAGGAGCCGAAGAATACCTGGCAGGTCACCAATCCGCAGGAATACGGCTTCTATGCCAATGTAAACCCGGCGGTCGATCATCCGCGCTGGAGCCAGGCCACCGAACGCCGGATCGGCGAGAGCGGCTTCTTCGGCGCCAGCCGTCACCCGACGCTGCCTTTCAACGGCTATGCCGATGACGTGGCGAGCCTCTATTCCGGCATGGATCTCAGGGCGAATTTCTGATGGCGGGTTTCTCGTTCAGCCTGCCGAAGCGCTGGCAGCCGGCTTCGGTCTGGGCACTCTACGCCGCCGGTCTGCTGCCGGCGGCCTGGACCTTCTATCTTGGCGCCACCGACCAGCTCGGCGCCGATCCGGTCAAGACCTTCGAGCTGTTTCTCGGCCTCTGGACGATCCGCTTCCTGATCCTGACGCTTGCCGTCTCGCCTGCCCGCGATCTGCTGGGTTGGAACTACCTGCGCTATCGCCGGGCGCTCGGCCTGCTGACCTTCTATTACGCGCTGATGCATTTCACCGTTTACATGGTGCTCGATCAGGCGATGGACCTTTCCGCCGTCGTCGACGACGTCCTGAAGCGGCCTTTCATCATGTTCGGCATGGCAGGCCTCGCCCTGCTCGTCCCACTTGCCGTCACATCGAACAATTTCTCGATCCGCAAGATGGGCATGAAATGGATCTGGCTGCACAAGCTGATCTACATCGTCGCCGCCGCCGGTGCCCTGCATTTCGCGCTGTCGACGAAGATCCTCGACCTTGAGCAATATATCTATGTCGGCCTGATCATCCTGATGATCCTCTACCGTTCCTGGCGCCCGATCGCGAAAAGCCGCAAGCGGGCGGCGCAGGGGCGCCAGCGCGGGCGGGCTGCGGCGACGGTCTCCTAGCGGGTGGCCTTCGCCAGCTTCGCATCGATGAAGCAAGCCACCGCTATGCCGAGCGTGTAGGAGACGATGTTCCAGATCGAGAAGATGCGGCCGATCAGCAGCGCTCCTGTCAGCGTCAGCCTGAAGGCGTCGAGCCAGGGCGTGTGATAGAGCCGGAAGAGCTCGACCGCGGCCGAAAGAACGACGGCGAGAACTGCAAGGTTCAGGGGCCGGACGCGCGGAGCGAACAGCAGGCTCAGGATGAGAAACACCATCCCGCCCCAGAGGGCCGCTGCGCCATAATTGACGATGATAAACGGCAAGCCGACGGGATACCCGAACCGGCGCAATAACAGTCCCGCCGCGATGACCAAAAGCGTAGCGACGGTATATCCTGCCCTCGAGCCGAGACCATTTTTGAACATCACAGGCTCGGTCACAATCTTAGCCACTTCCTCGATACTAGCTGCAGGTCGATCCGGCGGTTTGGTTCGAGTCCATCCGGATTAGCTTGCCCACTCCTGCTCCCCCGGTCCTCCGATGTCAAAGCCTCTTGCTCTCCGCATGCTCCTGCCGGCTCTCGACGAGCACCTGACCGCCATACCCGAGGCGCAGGGATTGCGAGGCATCAGACGCTTCGCCGTCGAATTCCTCTATTTCGGGATCAAGGAGGCGCGGGCTTCGCTGTTTGCGGGGTTGTTCTTTCTCGCGGTCTTTGCCGTCCCCCGCGCCGGTCTATTCGGTCTCGCGCGCTATGACCTGCTCTTGGTGATCGCGCTGGCGATCCAGGCCGCGATGGTGCTCACCAAGCTCGAGACGCTGGACGAACTGAAGGCGATCACGCTGTTTCACTTGATCGGCTTTGCTCTCGAGGTCTTCAAGACCTCTAGCAGCATCCAGTCCTGGTCGTATCCCGATTTCGGCTATACCAAGCTCTTCGGCGTGCCGCTGTTTTCAGGCTTCATGTATGCAGCGATCGGCAGCTACGTGATCCAGGCCTGGCGCGTGCTGGACCTCCGAGTGCGCCACCATCCGCCTTACTGGATGGCGACGCTGGCCGCCACAGCGATCTATGCGAATTTCTACACCCACCATTATATCGGCGACTATCGCTGGTATATCGCGGCCTGCACCCTTGGCCTCTATGCCCGCACGACCGTCATCTTCCGGCCCTATGACCGCGACAGGCGCATGCCGCTGCTCGTCGCCTTCGTGCTGATCGGCTTCTTCATCTGGCTTGCCGAAAACGTCCACAGCTTCCTCGGCCTCTGGCAATATCCGAACCAGATCGGCGGCTGGTCAGTCGTCCATATCGGCATCTGGAGTTCATGGTCGCTGGTCGTGGTAATGACCTTCACGATCGTCGCCAATCTCAAGCACATCAAGGAACGGATCCACGTGCCCGAGTGAGAAGTGCTCACCACCACAAACGAAAACAGCCGGGCTTTGCAGCCCGGCTGTTTTGCTTCCGGAGAACCGGAAAGAATTAAGCAGCTTCGGCCGCAGCGGCTTCGGCTTCGACGCGGGCCTTGTCGGCTGCGCCCTTGGCGTTGACGTCGCGGTCAACGAACTCGACGACTGCGAGAGCAGCGTTGTCGCCCTGGCGGAAGCCAGCCTTCATGATGCGCAGGTAGCCGCCGTTGCGGGTTGCGTAGCGCGAAGCGATGGCGTCGAAGAGCTTGGCAACGACAGCGGCGTCGCGGATCTGCGAGATCGCCTGACGGCGAGCGTGCAGGTCGCCGCGCTTGCCGAGGGTTACGAGCTTTTCAACGATCGGACGGATTTCCTTTGCCTTCGGCAGGGTGGTCACGATCTGCTCATGGGTGATGAGCGAAGCCGCCATGTTGGCAAACATTGCCTTGCGGTGGCTGGCAGTTCTGTTCAGCTTGCGGCCGGCTTTTGCGTGGCGCATTGCTATTCTCCTTTGATGCAGGGCTCTTCGCTTCTAGCGGGCCTGCCGTTTCCTGGCACATACAGGCGATCTGCCTGCTGTTTGACTGGGAAAGGCAGCCTCAGAGCCTGCCTTTTTGGTTCTTAATACTGGTCTTCGTAACGCTTGGCGAGATCTTCGATGTTCTCGGGCGGCCATGCAGGCACTTCCATGCCGAGGTGCAGGCCCATGGAAGCGAGAACTTCCTTGATTTCGTTCAGCGACTTGCGACCAAAGTTCGGGGTGCGGAGCATTTCTGCTTCGGTCTTCTGAATGAGGTCGCCGATGTAGACGATGTTGTCGTTCTTCAGGCAGTTTGCCGAGCGAACGGACAGCTCGAGTTCGTCCACCTTCTTCAGGAGCGCCGGGTTGAAGGCCAGTTCGGTGACGGCTTCTTCCTCGGTTTCCTTCTGCGGCTCGTCGAAGTTGACGAACACGCCAAGCTGATCCTGGAGGATACGAGCCGCGAAAGCGACAGCATCTTCACCGGAGATCGAACCATCGGTTTCGATGGTCATGTTCAGCTTGTCGTAGTCGAGAACCTGTCCTTCGCGGGTATTTTCAACCTTGTAGGACACCTTCTTGACCGGCGAATACAGGCTGTCGACCGGGATGAGACCGATCGGAGCGTCTTCCGCACGATTGCGCTCGGCCGGAACGTAGCCCTTGCCGTTGTTGACGGTGAATTCCATACGGATTTCGGCGCCCTCGTCGAGCGTGCAGATCACATGCTCGGGGTTGAGGATTTCGATATCGCCGACCGTCTGGATGTCGCCAGCCGTTACAACGCCCGGGCCCTGCTTACGCACGACCATGCGCTTTGCGTCGTCGCCATCCATCTTGATGGCGATTTCCTTGATGTTGAGCACGATGTCCGTAACGTCTTCGCGGACGCCCGGGATCGAGGAGAATTCATGCAGCACGCCATCGATCTGCACGGCCGTAACAGCGGCACCGCGCAGCGACGACAGCAGAACGCGGCGAAGCGCGTTGCCGAGGGTGAGGCCGAAACCGCGCTCCAGCGGCTCTGCTACGAGCGTCGCCTTGGTGCGCGAGCTCGAAGAGAACTCGACCTTGTTCGGCTTGATCAATTCCTGCCAGTTCTTCTGAATCATGTCTTTGCCTTCCGTTCGTTACCACCATCCAATCGTGGTAACCGAGCTTGAGAAACACCGGGAGCGCGCTAGCGCTCACCGGTGTTGTGAGTGGCGATGATCAGACGCGGCGCTTCTTGCGCGGGCGGCAGCCATTGTGCGGGATCGGCGTCACGTCGCGGATGGACGTGATCATGAAACCAGCAGCCTGGAGCGCGCGCAGAGCGGATTCACGGCCGGAGCCCGGGCCGCAAACTTCGACTTCCAGCGACTTCATGCCATGTTCCTGGGCCTTCTTGGCGCAGTCTTCAGCAGCGATCTGGGCAGCGAACGGGGTCGACTTGCGCGAACCCTTGAAGCCCTTGGCACCAGCGGACGACCAGGCAATGGCGTTGCCCTGTGCGTCGGTGATGGTGATCATCGTGTTGTTGAAGGTCGAGTTGACGTGCGCCACGCCCGACGAGATGTTTTTACGTTCGCGACGGCGAACGCGTACGGCTTCCTTGGCCATTCTTATCCCTTTCTTGGATATCGTCACCGCCGTAATACCAGCGGCTCCACCGGAGCGATGCCTTGAGGCAACGCTCCAAACTCAAAAGAGGCCGGCGGACCGCCAGCCTCCCCTTCCCGGTTTCCCGGAAATTACTTCTTCTTACCAGCGATCGCCTTTGCCGGACCCTTGCGGGTGCGGGCATTGGTGTGCGTGCGCTGACCGCGAACCGGCAGGCCGCGGCGATGACGCAGGCCGCGATAGCAGCCGAGGTCCATAAGGCGCTTGATGTTCATCGCGGTGTCGCGACGAAGATCACCTTCGACCTGGTAATCGCGGTCGATGGTTTCGCGGATCTGGAGCACTTCGGAGTCCGTCAGCTGATGGACGCGCTTGTCAGCCGGAAGACCGACCTTCTCCATGATTTCCTGTGCGAATTTCGGACCGATCCCGTGAATGTAGGTCAGCGCGATAACAACGCGCTTTGCAGTCGGGATGTTGACGCCAGCGATACGTGCCACGCCTATTCTCCTTGCGTTCCAGTTGCCATCCGGCAAGTGGTGTCTCGTTACACGGCCCAGCGAGGCCGCAATTACAAATTCAGGTTCTCAACAAGTCAAAACGATCGAACCCGGAACTTCAGATGGAAGTCCGCGCCGATCGCATCAAATATCGCGAGTTGGCGCGGTGTTTAGCGGAATCAGTGCTGAAAGGCAACCGTTCCCGCCAAGTTTATTTTCGAGGCTCAGAGCTTCGAAAGGATAGCATCGATCTCTGCCGTGACATGATCGATGTCGGCCATTCCATCAACCACTTTCAGCTTACCCTTTGCATGGTAATAGCCGATCAGCGGTGAGGTTTCCTTGTAGTAAGCGGCCAGACGGGTCACCACGGTCTCGCGATTATCGTCGGGGCGGCGCTTGAAGTGGGTCGAACCGCAGCGATCGCAGACCCCTTCCACCTTCGGCTTCACGTTGGTGTCGTGATAGCCGGCGCCGCAGTTGGCGCAGGTGTAACGGCCGGAGACGCGATCAGCGAGAATCTTGTCGTCGACTTCGATCTCGATGACGGCCGAAAGCTCTATGCCCTTGCCCTTCAGCATCACCTCGGTGGCATCCGCCTGCACGAGCGTGCGCGGGAAACCGTCGAGAATGAAGCCATTAGCGCAATCCGGGGCATCGAGACGCTCGGAGACGATGGCATTGACGATCTCGTCAGAAACAAGCTTGCCGGCGTCCATGACGGCCTTTGCCCGCTTGCCCACCTCCGTGCCGGCCTGAACGGCTGCACGGAGCATGTCACCGGTGGAGAGCTGCGGAATGCCGTGCTTCTCCACGATCCGCTGGGCCTGGGTCCCCTTACCCGCGCCCGGCGGCCCCAAAAGTATGAGTCTCATCGCCCCCTCTTTCCTCCACGCAACTTCGATTTCTTGATCAGACCTTCGTACTGCTGTGCAATCAGGTGACCCTGAATCTGCGCAACCGTATCAAGAGTTACGCTAACCACGATCAAAAGCGAAGTCCCACCAAGGGATAATGGGATGCCGGTTTGCGACACCAGGATCTCAGGCAGGATGCAGACGAACACGAGGTAGATTGCGCCGATGACCGTGATTCGGGTCAGGACGTAATCGATATATTCGGCGGTACGCTCACCCGGGCGGATGCCCGGAATGAAGCCGCCATGCTTCTTGAGATTGTCGGCCGTGTCCTTCGGATTGAAGACGATAGCCGTATAGAAGAAGGCGAAGAATGCGATAAGTGCGCCGTAGAGCAGCATGTAGAGCGGCTGGCCGTGGCCGAGCGCTGCGACGATCGAGGTTGCCCAGGACGGCAGAGCGGTCGTGTTGGCAAAGCCTGCAACGGTTGCCGGCAAGAGCAGCAGCGACGACGAGAAGATCGCCGGGATGACGCCCGAAGTGTTGAGCTTCAGCGGCAGGTGCGACGTATCGCCCTGGAACATCCGGTTGCCGACCTGACGCTTCGGATACTGGATCAGAAGGCGGCGCTGGGCACGTTCGACGAAGACGATGATGGCGATGACGGCGATCGCGATGACGATGACTGCGAGAATCAGCGTCGTCGACAGAGCGCCGGTACGGCCGAGCTCGAGGGTGCCGGCAAGCGCGCTCGGAAGACCGGCGGCGATACCTGCGAAGATGATCAGCGAGATGCCGTTGCCGATGCCGCGCGAGGTGATCTGCTCACCGAGCCACATCAGGAACATCGTGCCGCCGAGCAGCGTGATGACGGTGGAAATCTTGAAGAACCAGCCCGGATCGACCACGAGACCGTTGCCGCTTTCGAGGCCGACCGCGATGCCATAGGCCTGCAGCGTACCGAGCAGCACCGTGCCGTAGCGGGTGTACTGGTTGATGATCTTGCGGCCCTGCTCGCCTTCCTTCTTCAGGTTTTCGAGCGCCGGGACGACCGAGGTCATCAGCTGCACGATGATCGAAGCGGAGATGTAGGGCATGATGCCGAGCGCGAAGATCGCCATGCGCTGTACGGCGCCGCCCGAGAACATGTTGAAGAGGCCGAGAATGCCGCCTGCCTGGCCGCGGAAGGCCTGGGCATAAGCTTCGGGGTTCAGACCCGGAAGCGGAATGTGCGTACCGAGACGGTAGACGAGGAGAGCTGCCAGTGTGAACCACAGGCGCTTCTTGAGATCCTCGGCTTTGGCGAAGGTCGAAAAATTGAGGTTGGAAGCCAACTGTTCCGCTGCAGAAGCCATGCGATTCTCCGCGCTACCTCTTCCGGCGCTTCGCGAATTGGGCCGGATCCGGAAAAGGCTGTCTATTATTTAAAGCCGGGCTTCGGACGGATTGCTGGCGCAATCGATGCCTCACCCTTGATTTCGTCGAAACCTGACCGTTGCGGGGTGCAACGTTTCAGGTTTTGTGAGGCCCACATATGGGAGCAAAATCGCCCGGTGTGAAGCACCCCGGGCGACATATCATAAGATTATTATTCTGCCGCTGCGGCAGAAAGAAGCGTGATGGAACCGCCAGCCTTTTCGATCTTCTCGACGGCAGACTTGGAAGCGCCTGCAACTTCGAGCTTGATCTTGGCCTTGAGTTCGCCGCCGGAGAGGACGCGAACGCCATCCTTGGTGCGGCGGATAACGCCGGCAGCCTTCAGGGCAGCTGCGTCGACGGTCTGCTTGGCATCGAGCTTGCCGGCATCGACGGCAGCCTGGATACGCTCAAGCGACACGACGACGAAGTCGGCCTTGAAGATGTTGTTGAAGCCGCGCTTCGGCAGACGACGGTAGATTGGCATCTGACCGCCTTCGAAGCCATTGATGGCAACGCCGGAACGGGACTTCTGACCCTTGACACCACGGCCGCCGGTCTTGCCGGAGCCCGAGCCGATGCCGCGTCCGAGACGCTTGCGGCTGTGCGTAGAGCCTTCGTTGTCCTTGATTTCGTTCAGTTTCATGATCGTATCCTCTGGCTTACTTCTCGTCGACGATGCGAACGAGATGCTGCACAGCACGGATCATGCCACGAACGGAAGGGGTATCTTCCAGCGTGCGGCGGCGGTGCATCTTGTTGAGGCCCAGACCGATCAGCGTGCGCTGCTGAACGTCAGGACGGCGGATGGGGCTGCCGATCTGCTCGACGGTGATCGTCTTTGCTTCGGTCTTCTTGGTAGCCTTGGCCATGGGTCAGACTCCTCTTATTCTTCAGAGGCGTTGCCGGAGGCGGCACGGCGAGCCTGGAGCGTAGCATACTTGATGCCGCGCTGAGCTGCGATGTCCTTCGGGTGAACCTGATGCTTCAGAGCGTCGAAGGTTGCGCGAACCATGTTGTACGGGTTCGAGGAACCGGTCGACTTGGCGACAACGTCGTGAACGCCGAGCGTTTCGAAAACGGCGCGCATCGGACCACCGGCGATGATACCGGTACCGACCTTAGCCGAACGCAGCAGAACCTTGCCGGCGCCGTGGCGGCCGTGAACGTCGTGATGCAGGGTACGGCCTTCGCGCAGCGGCACGAAGATCAGCTCGCGCTTGGCAGCTTCGGTTGCCTTGCGGATAGCTTCCGGCACTTCGCGTGCCTTGCCATGACCGAAGCCAACGCGGCCCTTCTGGTCACCAACAACGACGAGAGCGGCGAAACCGAAACGGCGGCCACCCTTAACAACCTTAGCAACGCGGTTGATCGCGACCAGCTTGTCGACGAATTCGCTATCGCGCTCTTCACGGGCCTGGCGGTCTTCCCGCTGCGGCCTTCTTTCCTGTGCCATTGTCCTCTTCCTTTTTCTTTTCCGGGTGCAATCGGCAAACAAAATGAGGACCGCCCCGGCCTCCCCTTCGGAGACGCCTGCGGTCCGGTGAGATCCGGCCGGAGCTTTTGAGGCTTCCGGCCGGAAACTTTATTAGAAGGACAGACCGCCTTCGCGGGCTGCGTCTGCCAGGGCCTTGATGCGGCCGTGGTAGATGAAGGCGCCACGGTCGAATACGACCTCCGTGACGCCTGCCTTCGTTGCGCGCTCTGCAACAAGCTTGCCTACGAGGGCAGCTGCTGCGGTGTCAGCACCGGTCTTCAGAGAACCGCGCAGATCCTTATCGAGAGTCGAGGCAGCCGCGAGGGTCTTGCCGGCAACATCGTCGATGACCTGAACATAGATGTTCTTCGAGGAGCGATGAACCGACAGGCGCGGACGGCCATTGGCCACCGACTTGAGATGACGGCGCACGCGGTTGGCACGACGTGCAAGTGCTTCTTTCCTGCTAGCCATTTCGCGTGATCCTTACTTCTTCTTGCCTTCTTTGCGGACAATCCGCTCTTCGGCATACTTAACGCCCTTGCCCTTGTAAGGCTCAGGACCGCGATATTCGCGGATTTCAGCGGCAACCTGGCCGACCTGCTGCTTGTTGATGCCGGTGACGACGATTTCCGTCGGCTTCGGCACAGCGATCGTGATGCCCTGCGGCGGCTCGTAAACTACGTCGTGGCTGAAACCGAGAGCCAGCTGCAGGTTCTTGCCCTGAAGCGATGCGCGGTAACCAACGCCGTTGATTTCGAGCTTGCGCTCGAAGCCGTCCTTAACACCCTTGAAGATGTTCTCGATCATCGTGCGGGACATGCCCCACTTCGAACGAGCATCCTTGGACTGGTTGATCGGAGCAACCGATACCGCGTTGTCCTTGAACTCGAGCTTGATTTCGTCGTTGGCGACGAAGAAGAGCTCGCCCTTCGGACCCTTTGCGGTGACCTTCTGGCCGTCAACCGATGCCGTCACACCTGCTGGAACCGGGACGGCTTTTTTACCGATACGAGACATGTTTCAATCCTGTCTGTTCGTTATGGAGTTCCCCTGCTCTGATCTTAGAAGACCGAGCAGAGAACCTCGCCGCCTACGTTCTGTTCGCGAGCCTGGTGATCGGCCATCACGCCCTTCGGGGTCGAAAGGATGGTGATGCCGAGGCCGTTCGCGACCTGCGGAATGGACTTGACCGAGACATAAACCCGGCGGCCCGGCTTGGACACACGGCCGATCTCACGGATCACCGATGCGCCTTCATAGTACTTGAGTTCGATGTTGAGCTCAGACTTGCCATTGCCGAAATCGACAACGGAGTAGCCACGGATGTAGCCTTCAGACTGCAGAACATCGAGAACACGTGCACGGAGCTTCGAAGCAGGCGTCGAGACCGACGACTTGCGGCGAGAAGCGCCGTTACGGATGCGAGTGAGCATATCGCCCAACGGATCAGTCATTGTCATCTAACCTGCTCCTTACCAGCTCGACTTGACGATGCCCGGCACCTTGCCGAGATTGCCGAGTTCACGCAGCGCGATACGCGACATGCGCAGTTTGCGGTAGTATGCGCGCGGACGGCCCGATACTTCGCAACGGTTGCGAATGCGGGTCTTCGATCCATCGCGCGGCAGGGATGCCAACTTGATCGAGGCCTTGAACCGCTCTTCGATCGGAAGAGACTGGTTCATGATGATCGCCTTCAGAGCTGCGCGCTTGGCAGCCTGATTTGCGACCGTATTACGGCGGCGCTTGTTCTTTTCAACTGCGCTGGTCTTCGCCATGTCAGGTTCCTTTTCTACGCTCGTCGTTACGGTTACTGACGGAACGGGAAGCTGAACTCTGTGAGCAGAGCGCGTGCTTCGTCGTCCTTCGTTGCCGTCGTGCAAACGATGATGTCCATGCCCCACATCTGATCAACCTTATCGTAGTTGATCTCAGGGAACACAATGTGCTCCTTGATGCCCATGGCGAAGTTGCCACGGCCGTCAAAGCTCTTCGGGTTCAGGCCGCGGAAGTCGCGAACGCGCGGGAGCGCGATGTTCACGAGACGGTCCAGGAACTCGTACATGCGGGCGCCGCGGAGGGTAACCTTCGCGCCGATCGGCATCTGTTCGCGGACCTTGAAGCCAGCGATAGAGTTGCGTGCACGGGTGATAACCGGCTTCTGACCAGCGATAGCGGCCAGGTCAGCTGCAGCAACAGTCGGCTTCTTCGAATCAGCCGTTGCTTCGCCAACACCCATGTTGATGACGATCTTGTCGATCTTCGGGATCATCATTTCGTTGGCGTAGGAGAACTTCTCCTGCATCGCATTGCGAATGCGCTCAACGTATTCCTTCTTGAGCCGCGGCTCGTACTTTGCCTGAGCCATTAGATCACCTCACCGGAACGCTTGGCCACACGGACCTTCTTGCCGTCAACGACCTTGAAGCCAACGCGGGTCGGCTTGCCGTCCTTGTCGACGATTGCAACGTTGGACAGGTGAACCGAGGCTTCCTTGTTGATGATGCCGGCTTCCTGGGTCTGCGTCTGGCGCTGGTGGCGCTTTACGACGTTGACGCCACGGACAACCGCGCGATCTTCCTTCGGCAGAACCTGGAGGACTTCGCCGGTACGGCCCTTGTCCTTGCCCGTGAGCATGACGACCTTGTCGCCTTTACGAATCTTCTGCATCGGTCTCGCTCCTTACAGTACTTCGGGAGCCAGCGAGATGATCTTCATGTGGTTCTTGGCGCGAAGTTCGCGCGGAACCGGTCCGAAGATACGGGTGCCGATCGGCTCTTTCTTGTTGTCGATGAGAACTGCTGCGTTCGTGTCGAAGCGAATGACGGAACCATCCGCACGGCGGATGTCCTTGGCGGTGCGAACAACAACCGCCTTCATAACGTCACCCTTCTTCACGCGGCCGCGCGGGATCGCTTCCTTGATCGAAACGACGATGACGTCGCCGATCGAGGCATACTTGCGCTTCGAGCCGCCCAGCACCTTGATGCACATGACACGACGCGCGCCGGAATTATCCGCGACGTCGAGGTTTGTTTGCATCTGAATCATATCAGGTCGCCTTTTTGGTTTACCGGACTGGTTGGGCTTTCGCCCCCTACCCCGGCTTATGAAAATTTGTCAGCCGACCGAGCCCGCAAAACGGGCACAGAAACGGCAATAGCTTGAATAGCGCGGGAAAAATCGTGCCAAGGTGGTTTCCCGGTGGGACCTTCCGTGCGCTCAAAGCAAAAGAACGCCCGGCTTTCGAGCGTTCTGACGCTGCTTCATACAGATATTTCCGCGAGACGCAAGGCCTCGCGAGAAATTCTTACTTGCCCTGGGCGGCGATAACCGTCCAGCGCTTGTCCTTGGAGATCGGAGCGCATTCCTCGATGGAAACGGTGTCGCCGATCTTGTACTGGTTGTTTTCGTCGTGGGCCTTGTACTTCTTGGAACGACGAACGGTCTTCTGAAGCAGCGGGTGAGCGAAACGGCGCTCGACGCGGACTACTACAGTCTTCTCGTTCTTGTCGCCAACGACGACGCCCTGCAGAATGCGCTTCGGCATGTTATTCTTCCTTTACGCCTTTGCTTCTGCCGCCTTCTGGCGGGCAATGGTTTTCACGCGGGCGATGTCCTTGCGGACTTCGTTGATGCGCGAGGACTTCTCGAGCTGGCCGGTTGCCTTCTGGAAGCGCAGGTTGAACTGCTCCTTCTTGAGGTCGGCGAGCTTGTCCTTGAGCTGATCGGCCGTGAGGCCGCGGACTTCTTCGGCTTTCATCTGCCTCTCCTTACTCTGCAATGCGCTGTACGAAGCGCGTCTTGACCGAGAGCTTGGCAGAGCCGAGACGAAGCGCCTCACGGGCGATTTCTTCGCTGACGCCGTCGATCTCGAACATCATACGGCCGGGCTTGACCTTGCATGCCCAGTATTCAACGGAGCCCTTACCCTTACCCATACGGACTTCGGTCGGCTTCGCGGTTACCGGAACATCCGGGAACACGCGGATCCATACACGGCCGGCGCGCTTCATGTAACGCGTGATCGCGCGGCGTGCCGCTTCGATCTCGCGTGCATTCACGCGGTTCGGCTCCTGAGCCTTAAGGCCGAATTCACCGAAGGCGAGGTCGGAACCACCCTTGGCGACGCCCTTGATGCGGCCCTTGAATTGCTTGCGGTACTTGGTACGCTTTGGCTGCAACATTTTCTTATTCTCCGAACTTCTTTGCCACCAACGCTATCAAGCGTTGTCGCGGCGACGATCGCGGTCACGGCTTGCCGGACCCTGAGCGTCACCCTCGAGTGCGCGGCGCTCGGAGGCCATCGGATCATGCTCAAGGATTTCGCCCTTGAAGATCCAAACCTTGATGCCGCAGATGCCGAAAGCGGTTTCCGCTTCAGCTGTGCCGTAGTCGATGTCAGCGCGCAGCGTGTGCAGCGGAACGCGACCTTCGCGGTACCATTCGGTACGAGCGATTTCAGCACCGCCGAGACGGCCTGCGCAGGTGATCTTGATGCCTTCGGCGCCAAGACGCATTGCAGACTGAACAGCGCGCTTCATGGCGCGGCGGAAAGCCACGCGACGCTCGAGCTGCTGGGCGATCGACTGAGCAACGAGCGTTGCGTCGACTTCCGGCTTGCGCACTTCAACGATGTTGAGGTGCGTTTCGGAGTTCGTCATGTCCGACAGCTTCTTGCGGAGCTTGTCGATGTCTGCACCCTTCTTGCCGATGATCAGACCCGGACGAGCCGAGTGGATCGTGACGCGGCACTTCTTGTGCGGACGCTCGATGACGACCTTGGCGATACCAGCCTGCTTCAGTTCGCTCATGACGAACTTGCGCATCTTCAGGTCTTCGTGCAGCAGCTGACCGTATTCGGCATTGTCCGCAAACCAGCGGCTATCCCAGGTACGGTTGATGCCAAGACGGAAACCGATTGGATTGATTTTCTGACCCATTATGCGGCCTCCTCTTGTGCCTGCACTTCGCGGACCACGATCGTGAGGTGCGCGAACGGCTTCTCGATGCGAGATGCACGGCCGCGGCCACGAGCGTGGAAACGCTTCATGACGATCGACTTGCCGACGTAGGCTTCTGCTACGACAAGCGTGTCAACGTCGAGATCGTGGTTGTTCTCAGCGTTGGCGATCGCAGATTCGAGCGTCTTCTTGACGGCGCCTGCGATGCGCTTGCGGGAGAACTCCAGCTCAGCGAGTGCACGGTCGACCTTCTTGCCGCGGATAGCCGCAGCAACCAGGTTGAGCTTCTGTGGGCTGACGCGGAGCGTGCGGGCGACTGCTTGCGCCTCGTTGTCCTTCAGCCGGCGTTCGGCTTTTGCCTTGCCCATTGTTACTTCCTCTTTGCCTTCTTGTCCGCGCCGTGACCGTAGTAGGTCCGCGTCGGAGAGAATTCACCGAACTTGTGACCGACCATGTCTTCGTTGACGCTGACCGGTACATGCTTGCTGCCGTTGTAGACGCCGAAGGTGAGACCGACGAACTGCGGCAGGATCGTGGAGCGGCGGCTCCAGATCTTGATTACTTCTGCACGTCCGCCTTCACGAACCTTCTCAGCCTTCTTGAGAAGATAGCCGTCAACGAACGGACCTTTCCATACTGAACGAGCCATTGGAGACTTCCTCTCTTACTTCTTACGCTGATGACGCGAGCGCATGATGAACTTGTCGGTCGACTTGTTCGACCGGGTGCGCTTGCCCTTGGTCGGCTTGCCCCACGGGGTAACCGGATGACGGCCACCAGAGGTGCGGCCTTCACCACCACCGTGCGGGTGGTCGACCGGGTTCATGACAACACCGCGGTTATGCGGACGCTTGCCGCGCCAAACCGTACGACCGGCCTTGCCGTCGTTGATGTTGGCGTGATCCGGGTTGGAAACGGCACCGATCGTCGCCAGGCACGAGCCGTGGACGAGGCGCTGTTCGCCAGAGTTCAGGCGAAGGATCGCCATGCCGGCATCGCGGCCGACGAGCTGTGCGTAGCCGCCAGCCGAACGAGCGATCTGACCGCCCTTGCCCGGCTTCATTTCCACGTTGTGGATGATGGAGCCGACCGGGATGTACTGCAGCGGCATGGTGTTGCCGGGCTTTACGTCGACAGCCTTTTCAGAAGCGATGACCTTGTCGCCGGCAGCGAGGCGCTGCGGAGCGAGGATGTAGGCCTGTTCGCCGTCCGTGTAGCTGACGAGCGCGATGAATGCAGTACGGTTCGGGTCGTATTCGATACGCTGAACGGTGCCTTCGACGTCGAACTTGCGACGCTTGAAGTCAACGATACGGTAGGTACGCTTGTGACCGCCGCCGATGAAGCGGGCAGTGATACGGCCGAGGTTGTTACGACCGCCGCTCTTGGTCAGACCTTCCGTCAGCGCCTTGACCGGCTTGCCCTTCCAGAGGCCAGAACGGTCGACGATGACCAGCTGACGCTGGCTCGGGGTCGTAGGATTGAATGTTTTCAATGCCATTGTTTTATTCCTCAGAGACCGGTGGAGACGTCGATCGTCTGGCCTTCAGCCAGCGTTACGACAGCCTTCTTCACGTCCTGCTGCTTGCCGGCAAAACCGCGGAAACGCTTGGTCTTGCCCTTGCGGAGCAGCGTGTTGACGGCCGTGACCTTGACGCCGAAGAGCGCCTCGACTGCAGCCTTGATTTCCGGCTTCGACGCCGTCTTGGCGACATTGAAAACAACCTGGTTGTTTTCCGATACCAGAGTGGACTTTTCGGTGATCGCCGGCGAGACGATCACATCGTAGTGGCGAAGATCGGTCACTTGAAACGCTCCTCTAGAGCTTCAACGGCAGCCTTGGAAAGCACGAGCTTGCCACGGCGCACGATGTCATAAACGTTGATGCCCTGGATCGGGAGAACATCGATGTTCGGGATGTTCTGGGCAGCGAGCTTGAAGTTGCCGTCGAGCTCAGCACCACCGATGAAGAGCGCGTTGGTCAGGCCGAGCGTCTCAAAGGTAGCGGCCAGAGCCTTGGTCTTGGCTTCAGCAGCAACGAGGTTGTCGATGATGATGACATCATCCGACTTCAGCTTTGCCGAGAGAGCGAGACGCAGGCCGAGAGCGCGAACCTTCTTGGGAAGGTCGTGTTCGTGGCTGCGAGCAACCGGGCCGTGAGCCTTACCACCGCCGCGGAACTGCGGAGCACGAGCCGAATGGTGACGAGCGCGGCCCGTACCCTTCTGCTTGTACATCTTGGCGCCGGTGCGCGAAACGTCCGCGCGGCCCTTTGCCTGGTGCGTGCCCTGCTGCTTCTTGGCAAGCTGCCAGCGGATGACGCGGGCAAGAATGTCTTCGCGGGGCTCGAGACCGAAGATCGCGTCAGAGAGAGAAACCTTCCCTGCGTCTTTTCCCTCGAGGGTCTTGACGTTGAATTCCATTGGTCTGGCTCCCTTACTTCGCGGCCGACTTGACGGCGTCGCGCACGATGATCCAGGCACCCTTGGAACCGGGTACTGCACCCTTGATCAGGATCAGACCACGATCTTCGTCGGTCGAAACCACTTCAAGGTTCTGAGTCGTTACGCGCGTCTGGCCCATGTGACCAGCCATCTTCTTGTTCTTGAAAACCTTGCCCGGATCCTGGCGCGAGCCCGTCGAACCGTGCGAGCGGTGCGAAACCGACACACCGTGCGTGGCGCGGAGACCGCCGAAGCCGTGGCGCTTCATGGCGCCGGCAAAGCCCTTACCAATGGTCGTGCCCGTCACGTCGACGAGCTGACCTGCTGCGAAGTGACCAGCCTTGAGCTCGGTACCGATCTCAAGCAGGTTGTCTTCCGAAACGCGGAATTCCTGGAGCTTGGCCTTCGGCTCGACGTTGGCGACAGCAAAGTTGCCGCGCATCGCCTTGGACGTGTTCTTAACCTTCGCCTGGCCAGCACCGAGCTGAACTGCGGTATAGCCATTCTTTTCTACAGTGCGCGTTGCGACGACCTGGCAGCCGTCCATACGCAGTACCGTTACCGGAACATGTTCGCCAGCGTCGTTGTAGACGCGGGTCATGCCCACCTTCTGTGCAATCACACCTGAACGCATCGGTTCAATCCTTCCAAATCCGCTCGAGCCAGGCTCAGAGCTTGATCTCAACATCGACACCGGCGGCGAGATCGAGCTTCATCAGCGCGTCTACCGTCTGCGGGGTCGGATCTACGATGTCGAGGAGGCGCTTATGCGTGCGCATCTCGAACTGCTCGCGGCTCTTCTTGTCGATGTGTGGGGACCGGTTAACCGTAAACTTCTCGATGCGAGTCGGAAGCGGAACGGGGCCCCGGACGCTTGCGCCGGTGCGCTTCGCCGTCGACACAATCTCGCGCGTGGAAGCATCGAGAATTCGGTGATCGAACGCCTTCAGGCGAATGCGGATATTTTGGCCGTTCATTCGACATTATCCTTGTGTTCTGTTTTTCGCGCGCCTTTCTCAAGACGCGTTTTTTGTTTTCGCTAAGGCGGACCACCGGTTTCAAAGATCGAGAAGGACACCGCGGAACGGCATCCCTATCCACTCTTCGGGCCTTTTCAGCCCACCTTATTGTTAGTTTTGTTCGCCGCTTCGGAAACCGAAGCAGCACGCAAACAGCGCTCGCGCGCCATGTGCAACATTTCTGTGTAATAAGCAAGCGGCTAGAGCCGCTCACATCATAATAATGTCATCGAATCGGCCGCCCCTCTTGGAGGCGGCCGTTTCTCTGATTACTCGACGATCGAGGCAACGATGCCGGCGCCGACGGTACGGCCGCCTTCGCGGATAGCGAAGCGCAGCTTTTCTTCCATCGCGATCGGAACGATCAGCTCGACGTCAACCGTGACGTTGTCGC
>Ga0209673_1000823_pt1 | contig 40820 bp, 39 predicted proteins | sample AraplaCol_mMS_r2_2_FD_184274 | JGI IMG/M metagenome (GOLD analysis project Ga0209673, IMG submission 184274) | Arabidopsis root microbial communities from North Carolina, USA - plate scrape MF_Col_mMS_r2 (SPAdes) (version 3) | ecosystem: Host-associated > Plants > Roots > Endosphere | place... | reverse complement strand
GGCAGAACCTGTCGTTTTCGGAACGCTACTTCAATGAGAAGTTCGCGGAATACGACCTCACCGCCAACATCGCCTTCAGCTGCGATGACACCTATGCGCTGGTGTCGCTGGTCTCTGCCGGGCTTGGCATCGGCTTTGCGCCGGAATGGACGCTGGATCTCCCCAATCGCGGCTTCGAACTGAAGAAGGTAAGCGGGATCGACTTTAGGATCGGGCTTGGCATTGCCTGGAACAGAGAGGACCCAACCGCTGGCCGCGATGATATTGTCGACATCGCACGGTCGCTTGCAAGGGCAGGGCGGTAATTGCACTTTCCGCGACTTCGCAACCGCAAAGCTGCGCAATTGAGATTTTATCGACCCGAAGCGGCGCGACTTGGCCGCAGAACGAGCGGAAAGAGCGGTAGCGCTCTGTCCTGGCTCTTGAGGAATTGTCGGCGGTTGCTTGCGTGATTATCAAGTTGGTCCCGGCGCGAGGGACGAGCACATTTCGGGCCTCATGAGGACGTAATCGCGACCGCTGTCGATCGTTGTGGGCCGGCCATCGAGAGACAACTCGGCGATCCGTGGCTTTGATTGAGCGATAATCTTGCCCCGGCGGATGACGCAAAGCCGTGTGGGCTTGAGCCGTAATGCCTCAATCGGGTTGGCTGCCTGCAGGACAACAAAGTCCGCGTTGCTGCCTTTCGTCATGCCATAACCTTCAAGACCCATCGTCTTTGCAGAGTTCAGCGTAAGGGCGTCGAAGATCTTTTTCTTGTCAGCGATGCCGGCCATCTGCGCGACATGGATCGCCATATGTCCGACTTCCAGCATGTCGCCCGAGCCCATCGAATACCAGGGATCCATCACGCAGTCGTGCCCGAAGGAGACGTTAAGCCCGGCATCCATCAATTCACGCACACGTGTCATGCCGCGGCGCTTGGGATATGTATCGTGCCTGCCCTGTAGCATGATGTTGATCAGGGGATTGGGGATGACATTGATTTCGGCCTCGGCCATCAGCGGGATGAGCTTTGAGACATAGTAGTTGTCCATCGAATGCATCGAGGTAAGGTGGGAACCGGCAACACGTCCCTGAAGGCCGAAACGCACAGTCTGGGCGGCCAGAGTTTCAATGTGACGCGACATCGGATCGTCCGTCTCGTCGCAATGCATGTCGACCGGAAGTCCACGATCAGCGGCGATCCTGCACAGCGCCTCGACAGACGCGCGGCCGTCTTCCATCGTTCGCTCGAAGTGCGGAATACCGCCGACAATGTCGATCCCCATGTCGAGGGCACGGTTCAGCGACTCGACGCCGGCTTCCGCCCGGTAATAGCCATCCTGCGGAAAGGCAACGAGTTGCAAGTCGATGTAGGGCTTTACCCGTTTTCGAACCTCGATCAGAGCCCCGGCGGTTACCAGACGTGGATCGGACGTATCGACGTGGCTTCTGATGGAAAGAAGGCCCTGGCTTACGGCAAGGTCGCAGTAGCGCAGGGCGCGATCGACCAACGCCTCCTGTGTCAATGACGGACGAAGCTCGCCCCAGAGCGAGATGCCTTCCAGCAGCGTGCCGGAGATGTTCATTCGCGGCAGGCCGAGTGACAGCGTGGCATCCATATGAAAATGGGGATCGACGAAGGGCGGCGTCACCAGCCGGCCCGTTGCATCGATTTCCGTGCCGGCAGACGCCTGGATCTGATGCTCGACGGCAGCAATCTTTCCCTTCTCCACTGCAATGTCGATCCCGGTACGGCCATCGGGGAGGTTCGCTTTCCTGATGATCAGCTCGAACATTGGGTCTCCTTTTATCGTTCGCCACGGCGATAGGATTGCATCAGGGCCTGAGGAACGCGCGCGCGGCGGGCCATGACGGCAAGCGCCAGGATCGACAGGACATAAGGCGTCATCAGAAAGATCTGATAGGGGATACCCTGGACGACGGTCTGCAGGCGAAGCTGGAAAGCGTCGAAGAAGGCAAAGAGCAGCGCTCCGAAAAGCGCACGCCCGGGTCTCCAGGATGCAAAGACGACGAGCGCAATGCAGATCCACCCACGACCCTGGACCATGGTCGGGAAGAAGCTGTTGAAGGCTGACAGCGTCAGGAACGCGCCGCCCATGCCCATCAACGCGCTGCCGACGATCACCGCACCATAGCGTATCCGAATCGGATCGACGCCCTGAGCCTCTGCCGCATGCGGGTTTTCGCCGGTCATGCGAATTGCAAGACCCAGCGGCGTGCGAAAGACGACATAGGCAAGAAGGAGCGCAATGAGGATGGCGAGATAGGTGGGTGCTGTCTGCGTGAAAAAGGCCGGTCCAACAAATGGCACGGTGGAAAGGCCAGGGATGCTGATTGGCTGGAAGGGGACGATCGTTGGCGGTGTGCCGGCCACGGGGACGATCAGACGGAACACATAGTAACTGAAGCTTGAGGCAAACAGGGTCACGCCAAGACCTGAGACATGCTGGGACAGGCCGAGCGTAACGGTCATCGCGGCGTGCAGGAAACCAAACACCATGCCTGCCAGCGCAGCCACAAAGAGACCGGTCCAAAGGTCAGCGCCATGATAGACCGCAAGCCAGCCGATCATCGCGCCGAAGGTCATGATGCCCTCGATGCCGAGGTTGAGAACGCCGGCTCGTTCGCACAAAAGTGCGCCAAGAGTGCCAAAGATCAGAGGAGTGGCAATTCGAAGGATCGCCGCCCACAGGCCCGCCGATGAGATGATGTCGACAATAACGTTCATCGCCGGATCCTGTATTGGGTGAAGAACAGGGCAACGAGCATCGTCAGGAGCGACAGCGCTACCGTTACATCAGCGATGTAGGTTGGTATGGCGAGGCTGCGGCTCATGCCGTCGGCACCGACGAACATGGTTGCCGTGAACAGTGCCGCGAGCACGACGCCGAGCGGGTTCAGGTTGGCGAGCATCGCGACGACGATTCCTGAATAGCCGAAGCCAGGAGACAGATCCGTGGTGACGTAGCCCTTGACGCCGAGGACCTCGATTGCGCCGGCAAGTCCCGCAAGGCCCCCGGAAAGGCAGGCAACCTTGACCAGGGTCCGCGTCAGCGGAACGCCGGCAAACGCTGCACCCTGCGGACTGAGGCCAGCAGCGCGTGACTGCATGCCAAAGACCGTCCTCGTCTGCAGGAAATGGACGATGACAGCAAGGACGATCGCAATCAGGAGGCCGATATGGAGCCGCGAGCGCGCAACCAGCTTCGGCAGCATGGCATGGTCGACCACTGACTGCGACTGCGGCCACCCAAAGGCCATTGGATCCTTCAGCACACCGTTGATCAGCATGGAGACAAAAAGCAGCGCGATGAAGTTGATCAGGAGGCTGGTCACCACCTCATCAACAGAGAAGCGCAGTCTGAGCCACAGCGGGATGAGGATCAGTACCATGCCCGCAACAGCACCAATCAATAGCAAGGCGGGAATGAGGATCGGGCCCGGCAGGCCTGCCAGCATGTTGGAGCCGCAGGCGGCGACTGCGATAGCGCCGACGTAGAACTGGCCTTCCGCACCGATATTCCAAAGCCTCGCCCGAAAGGCCGTCGCGGCGGCAAGACCGGTCAGGATAAGGGGCGTCGCCCGGGTCAAGGTCTCGGTCGCCGAGAGACGTGAGCCGAAGGCGCCAATCAGGATGCGCCGATAGGCTTCCAGGACCGGCGCGCCGGCGATTGCGATCAGAATGCCGGCAAGCAGAAGTGCTGAGACGACGGCAGCGATCGGCGAACCAACCAGGAGATAGACCGGCCGATGCTCGCGGCGTTCAAGGCGCATGTCTGGTCTCCGTAGGTGTCTCACTCCAGTCGCCCGCCATCATCAGGCCCAGGCGGCGTGCATCGACGTCGCCCGCGTCGACCGGTGGCGACAGCCTGCCATCAACAATCGCCTGGATGCGGTCAGCAAGCGCGATCACCTCATCAAGATCCTCGGAGATCAACAACACCGCAGTGCCCTGCCTGCGGGCTTCAAGGATCCGGGCGTGGACGGCGGCAACTGCGCCCTCGTCGAGACCGCGTGCCGGCTGGGCGGCGATCAAAATACGGGGACGCTGCTGCAGATTCCTGCCGAGGATGAGCTTTTGCATGTTCCCACCCGACAGGAGGCGGGTACGGCTGCGCGGCGCACCACCTCTCACGTCAAAGGCATCGATGATCTCCCGGGCAAACGTCATCCCAGCCTTGCGGTCCACCATTCCAGCCCGGGAGAAAGCGGGAAGACGCTCAAGCACGACGTTTTCCCATATCGCCATTTCGCCGATCGCCCCTTCCTTGTTTCGGTCTTCGGGAATGCGGCCGATGTCAGCTGCTACGACGTCCGCCACGTCGAGATTGCCGACATTTTTTCCGAACAGGATGAGGTCACCCGCCGTGCGGGACAGCACGCCGGACAACAAGGCTGCCAAGGGCGCCTGGCCGTTGCCGGAAACGCCGATGATCCCGAGCACCTCGCCTTCGCTGAGTTGGAAGTTGATGCTCTTCAGCCTGTCAACCCCGCCAACTCTGGAGGTGATGCCAACGCCTTTGAGGACAACCGCGCCGGGTGTCGATGGTTCGCGAACGGGGCGGCTGACCCGGTGGCCCACCATCAGTTCAGCGAGTTCGGCCTTGCTGGTTTCCGACTGAAGACGCTCGGCGACCATCCTGCCGCCGCGCAGCACGACAATTCGGTCGGCCGCGGCCATGACCTCATCCAGCTTGTGGGAGATGAAGATCACCGACAATCCCTGACGGGCCATTTCCTTCAACGTCGAGAATAGCCTTTCGGCCTCGATATTGGTGAGAACGGCGGTGGGTTCGTCGAGGATCAGGATTCGAGCATCGTTGAAAAGCGCCTTGAGAAGCTCGACCCGTTGTTGTTCCCCGACCGAAAGATCACCGAGGCGCTCGTCAGGATCGACCTTGAGGCCGAAACGATCCGAAATAGAAAGGAGCTTCGTGCGCGCGGCATTTGTACTCGAGCGCAACGCCCAGAGTTTCTGCGTTCCGGTCATGATGTTCTCGATGACCGTGAGATTTGGCGCGAGCGAGAAATGCTGGTGCACCATGCCAACGCCAGCCCGGATTGCCTCGCGGGGCCTCCCCGGCGGCAGCTCACGGCCATGGATCACTATCCGGCCGGTGTCTGGCACATAGTGGCCAAAGAGAATGCTCATCAACGTCGTCTTGCCGGCGCCATTCTCGCCAAGAAGTGCGATAATTTCTCCTTCCTTCAGCGACAGCGAAATGTCGTCGTTGGCAAGGTTGTCGCCGAACCGCTTTGAGACACGGGAGATATCGAGCACAGTGGTCATGCAGCCGATTCCGCAATTGGGAAGGGATGTTGCCACCTTCCTTCGGCTTCCAGTCTGAAGGCAAGCGACAGGAGCTGCAGATCGCGGCCGATTGGCGCCATCAGCTGGATCGGTAGCGGCAGGCCGGCGGCATCTGATCCGAAAGGAAGCGTCAAGGCAGGGACTCCCGAGACATTGGCGAGTGGCGCGAGCGGCGCGAAGGCAGCCATGCGTTCGAAATGCAGCTCGGTGTCGGCATGATCCGATGGGAACGAATCGACCGCAAGTGGCGCCGACGACAGCATTGGGGACAGAACGCAATCAACCTTGTCGAACAGGGCCCACATATGATGGCTGACGAGAACAGCCTTGTTCAGCGATGCCCAAAGGGCGGCGGCAGGCATCGCGCTGCCCTGTTCGGCGACTGCCTGTGTCAGGCGCTCGGCCATTGCCATGTCGAGGGCAAGGTCCTGGACCAGGTTGAACAGGTTGACGGCGACTATGTCCTCGAAAACGCGCGCGCTGTCTTCTACGGTGGTTTCAAGATCACTCCACCGTAGACGGACGATCTCGTGGCCGTCGATCTCGAGCGCAGTGGCCGCCGCCTCGACAGCATCCAGCCGGTCAGCGGCGGTTGGAAACCGCACCCCGGTATCCGTCAAGAGACCGATCTTCAGGCGGGACGAAGGGGGGGCTGTCATGGACACATCTGGAAAAGGGCCGCGCGCTTTACCGCTCAACGCCGTGAGAGCGAGCTCGGTGTCCCGGACCGAGCGCGTCACGACGAATTCGCTCGCGATGCCACCGAGATGATTACCGAACGAAGGACCCGCTGGCATGGCGCCCCGGCTGGGCTTCAGGCCAACCAGGCCGCAGCAGGCGGCGGGAACCCGAATGGAACCGCCAGCGTCGGTCGCATGTGCTGTTGAAACGATGCCGGCGGCAACAGCTGCGGCGGCACCACCCGATGAACCGCCAGCAGTTCGCGATCGGTCATGCGGATTTCGACAGACCGGACCAATCGTTGGCTCACTTGCGAGCGACAGCCCGAATTCAGGGCTCGTGGTCAGCCCAAACACGCAAAAGCCGGCCGCGCGGAACCGCGCCGCAAGCTCGGAATCCGCATCGCCGGAGTCTCGCTTGAAAAGGCGTGAGCCGGCTGCAACCGGCAGTCCCTTGAACGGACCACCAAGATCCTTGGCAAGCGTCGGCACCCCACCAAACGCACGCGCAGTAAAACCGATCGGGGCCGACCGACGCTCGTCGTCGGCCGCCTGGGCTGCCGCCATCCCCATAGTCGCATCAAGATGAGTAATGGCACCAAGACTGGAAAGGCGGGTGGCAGCGGCCAGGGACAGCCGCATCGCCTCCGTTGCGGTCAGTTGGCCGGAACGGATCAGTTCCGAAACGTCGGTGGCGTCCACTGGCCGTTTGCCGGGCATGGATCGGCCGAATTACTTGGGCTGTTCCATGTTCTGCGGCACCTCAAACTTGCCGGCCTTGATGTCGGCGCGCTTGGCTTCCATGGCCGCTTCCGCGTCTGCCGGTGCCACACCCTTCACAAAGACGATGTCGCTTCCGCCTTCCTTCATCAGGCCGAAGGCCGTGTAGTTGCGGCCGACTGGCTTGCCCGCAGCCACATCGGCAATCGCCGCATTCAGAATGGGCCGGAATCCCCAGAGGGCATTCGCAAAGACGGTGTCGGGATAGCGCGGGGTATAGTCTATCAGTGATCCGACAGCCTTGATCTTGCGTTCCTTGGCTGCATCGGCAGTGCCGATGCGCTCGCCAAACAGGATGTCCGCACCAGCATCGATCTGGGCAAGGCCCGCCTCGCGCGCCTTCGGCGGATCGAAGAACGTCCCAATAAAGGCAACGAGATGCTTGCAGTCAGGATTGACCGATTTGACACCTTCGGCGAAGGCGTTGATCAGCATGTTGACCTCGGGAATAGGCATGGCACCGACGGAGCCGACCACGTTCGACTTGGTCATCTTGCCTGCCAACATTCCCGCGAGATAGGCGCCGTCGTAATTCCAGGTGCCGAAGACGCCGAAATTGCTGCCTTCTTCCTTGCCACTCGATCCAAGAACGAAGGCCGTGTCGGGGTAGTCGGCCGCCACCTGGCGCGCTTCCTTTTCGACAGCATAGGCTTCGCCGATGATCAACTTGTTTCCTTGCTCGGCATATTCGCGCATGGCGCGGGGATAGTCGGTCCCGGAAACGCCTTCTGAAAATACATATTCAATCACGCCTTCCTTGGCGGCATCCTGCAAGGCCTTGTGAAGACAGGAATTCCAGGCGTTCTCGACAGGCGAGGCATGGATGCCTGCCACCTTCAATGGGGCGGCGGCGCGGGCGATCGGCGCCAACCCGCTGACGCCCAGGGCAATGCCCGAGGCCATGAGCGCGCGACGTGACATGAGAAGGTCTTTTGTCATGATTGTTCCCCTTTTTTTACCGTTTGGTTCAAAACCATATGGAGGGGCTAAAAAAGTGTCAAGCGAGGTCCGGGTTTAAAAAATGGGCATAGCCAATCGCCGTCGGCAACATCGTGTGTTGCCGTCGGGCTGGCGGTTCCAGTGCTGCTGATGGGCCTGGGGTTTTCGTTGCGGAGCCAGCTGTTGGACCCACAGACGAGGTGACTTGCCGCCGCGTCGCTTACCGGGCCGGAAGGGTCGTCGATGAACTGAATGCAAAGGAGCAAGTTGTCCTGCGTGCCGGCTCCGCCGTCGCGTCTTCAGCGCCCCCGATCGGCCCATGATGTCGCGGGCGTGCTCCGAAGCTAAGGGGGGATGGGATGATGATGCTCACGTCTCGCCGGGAAGGATATGTGATGCCTCTGGACGCCATGACACCCAGATCCGCCCGCCAGGCTCGAGCTTGAGGCGATCCAATTCCTCGTGGCTCTTTTGTGCCTTGATTTCGATATGACCAGAAGCTTCCAGATGAACCACGGCGGTGGCGCCGACGAATTCCTCGCCGACGACGGAAGCCTCGAGACAGTTCCACTCAACGGAAGGCCGCTCCGGGGTCAGCTGAACACAGTCGCTGGAGATCGCAAACGTCGCCTTGTCTCCGGCAGACAATTGCCGGGCAGGGGTATCGGCAACACGAAATTCGCCAACAGGCGTCGCGATCTTCATGGCGCCTGCAGCGGCAGCAGTCACCTTGCCGGGGAAGATGTTGGACGAACCGAGAAACTCTGCGACGAAGCGCGTGCGAGGTGTCCGGTAAATCTCTTGCGGCGTGCCTGTCTGTTCGATCTTGCCACGGCTCATGATCACGACACGGTCGGCCATGGAGAAGGCTTCCGACTGGCTGTGGGTGACATAGACGAAGGTGATCCCAAGCTCACGCTGCAGGTTGGCGAGCACGGTTTGCATCCGGACCTTGAGGTGGGCGTCAAGCGCCGAGAGCGGCTCGTCGAGCAGCAGGATCTCTGGTTCGGTGACCAGCGAGCGGGCAAGCGCCACGCGCTGACGCTGGCCGCCGGAAAGGTGGGCGATATTCCGGTCGGTTAACTCCGAGATCTGCATTCGCTCCAGCCACTTCTCGACGCGTTCTCGGCGCTCTTCTTTTGCGACGGCGCGCATCCGCAGGCTGAACTCGATGTTTTCCCGGACCGTGAGGAAGGGAAAGAGCGCCAGGCTCTGCCAGACCATCGGCGTGTCGCGTTGCCATGTCGGCAGCTCGTTGATGCGTTTGCCGGCAAGCCGGATTTCGCCATCGCTCGGTGTTTCCAGGCCCGCGAGCATGCGCAGTGTCGTCGTCTTGCCGCAACCCGAGGAGCCCATGATGGCCAGAAACTCCCCCTTTTTGATCTCGAGGTGGATTGGGCTGACGGCGGTAAAATTGCCGTAGCGTTTCGTAACTCCGTCGAAAGCGACCAGGGGCTGCTCTGTCATGACTGCCGGGCTCCATTGTTGATCGAGGATGGTGGGTTGCCTCGCTTCATGAGAAGGGCCTGAGCGACGATCACCAATGTGATTGAGGCAAGGAAGACGAAGGTGCCGATGACGTTGATGCGCGGGCTGACTTGTCCCTGCAAAAAGCCGAGCACTTTCACCGGCAGGGTCTCGTTGAGACCGGACACGAACCACGATACCGCAAACTCGTCAAAGGACACGGCCATGGTGATCATGAGAGAGGCAAAGATTGCCGGCTTGCAGAACGGGATGATCACATTGCGCATTGCCTGCCATTCCGACGCACCGAGGTTCCATGCGGCTGCTTCCAGCGACGGGTCCATCTGCGAAAGCCGCAAGCGGGTGATTGACATCGCAAACGGTGCACACATGACCACGTGCGCAATGATGACCGAATGAATGGCCCCTGAGAGCTCGACGTTTGAAAGAAAGGCCAGCATCGCAAGTCCAAGGATAACGACCGGAATCGTCGGGGGCAGCAGCGCCAGGGCGACATAGATCGTCTTGCCAAAGAACCGGTAGCGGAAATCAGTATAGGCTGCACCGAAGCCGAGGAGCGTCGAGGCACATGAGACGGCGATGCCGACGATAAGGGTATTGCGCAAGCCTTCAAAGACGAGCGGGTCGGCAGCCACTGCTTTGTACCAGACGGTCGAGAATCCTCCGAGCGGAAGCGAGGGAAACCGGTCGACATTGAAGGAAAAGACAAAGCTTGCGGCGATAGGCGCGAAAATGAAAGCGAGGGCCAGCACGATATAGGCCTGCAGGGCCAGGTCGATCGCCAGGTTGCGATTGTGGTTCATTGCCCGCGCTCCCGATAGGCAAAACGAACGGCGGCAAAGGCAACAGCGAGAAGGGTCGCGATCATGACAAGCGCGATGACTGCTGCACGCGGCCATTGTTGACCGGATTTCGTGGTGTCCGTGATCAGGATGGACAGTGTTGGCGGATCGCCTCCACCGAGATAGAGGGGGCTTACAAAGTCGCCAAACGTAAGGATGAAGCAGAACAGCGCTGCAATGACCAGGCCGACCTTGGCAGCCGGAATGACGACTTCGACAACAGTGCGCAAGCGGCCGCAGCGAAGGTTATGAGCCGCCTCGATCAACGTCCTGTCGACAAAGACCAGGCTGAACAGTTGCAGCAGAATGACCAGCGGCAAGCTGAGCGTAAGATACCCGACGAGCTGGCCGAACACGGAATTGAGCATTCCGAATGGTCCGATACCTGCCTTGGCAAACAGGGCATTGAAGATGCCGTTGTCAGACAGGAATATCTGCCAGGAATAGATCCGCACGAGGTAGCTGGTGAAGAATGGCAGCACCATCAAGAAGACGATGCAGCGCCGCGCCTGTTCCGACAGCTTGAACGCGACGGCATAGGCACAGGGAAAGGCAATTGCGCTGGTGATCGCCGACGCTGTTGCGGCAAGACCGAGGGTCCTGAGATAGGCCTCCCAGAAGACCCCGCGGCTAAGGACATAGGTCCAGTTGGTGAAGACGAAGGCTGGCTCCATGCGAAAGTTGCGCACGGTCCAGAAGCTGAGCGCCATGAGGAAGATAAGCGGCGCCAGGAAGAAGGTCAGTTGCCAGACAAGGAGCGGCACCGAAAAGGTGAGCCCGTAAAGCGTGATCGATTTCCGCATTCTCAGGGTTCCCGAACGAGACGAAACCGCCGGCCGCTTCGTGGCGTGGTCTGGCTCGGCAACAGGCGTAACGCTTGTTGCCAAGACCGCGGCGATGGAAGGTCTCATGCGCCCTTGTAGTCCGACCAGAAGTCGTTCCAGTCTTCCAGGCCTTGCTGTATCGGAAGCTGGCGATAGTGGATGCGGCCAGAGCGGATGAGGTCTATCACATTGCTTTCGTTAAGGAGCATGCCTTGGCGCTTGGCTTCCTCGGGCGTTTCCTTTGCGAGCAGTTCCCACCCCTTTTGGTTGGGGATGAGCGCCGGGTAGGCTGCCATGTTTGCAGACTTCACCTGGCCATTTGCCGAGGTGATGTACTGGATCCACTTCTTTGCTATATCCGCCTTTGACGATCCCCTTCCGATCGAGAAGGATTCGGTCCATTGAAGTCCACCTTCGGCGGGGATGACGCTGCGGACCTTTGCGCCATTCTTCTCGAGCGTACCGGTGATCCAGTCGCCGATACCGGCCATTGCCAGCATCTGGCCGTTTTGCAGCGAAGAGAACGTACCGCCGTAGTCGAAGAAACCGCCAATCTGCGGTCGCAACGTTATGGTTTTCTCTCTCAGTTTGTCGAAAGCTGTCGCATCGATGTCGAAGGGCGCAGCGTTGCCATTAAGCAGGCTGATTTCGCCGAGGTTCGGCAGATGCCAGTCGAAGTGACCGACCTTGCCCTTCAGCTTCTCGTTCCAGAAGACGTTGTAGGTCCTCGCCTCCTTCTCGGTGATGGCCTCGGTATTGTAGGCGACACCGAGGAAGCCAAATCGGGTGAAGACCGAATAGAGCGTTCCGTCCTGCCAGTGGCCGGCAAATTTCTGGAACTCCGGGAAGTAGTCGTCGAAGGGATAGTCCTTCGGGTCGAGCGCCTCGATATAGCCGGCGGCATTGAGCTGCTGGACATATTCCGCGTCCGACAGGATGATGTCGAAAGTGCCGGGTGGTGACTGGGCAATCAGGCCCAGCATGTTGTCGCCGCCGGTGTAATATTTCGGCTTGAACTTGACATTATGCTCGGCTTCGAAATCCGCGACCACGTCAGGCTCGGCATGACCGTACCAGGCGAGCATGGTGATTTCTGTCGGTGCGGCGAAGGCGCGGCGGCTCAGCAAGGGGGTGGCAAGGATGGCGCCCCCCAGAGCACCTGTGGTCTTGAGAAGCTGACGCCGGGTCGATCTTGCAGAACTGGTGTTGGTCATTGCATTCCCCTTTGCTGTTGTTGGCAAAAGGCTATGCAGCGCCGATGCATTTGGAAAATTAATTAAAATAATTTCCGCATTTGGAATGCTTATTGGCGGTCAAGCTCGACATGACGCCGTGTCGGGTCGCCGGAGACGCCGGCTTCGTCAAGCCGGGCGATCACATGATTGACCAGCCGAATACCGGCATCCGACAGGCGCGGATGCTTGTAAAATAATCCGACCCGGATCTCGGCAAGAGGCGGGAAACCGTCCTCCTGCGTCAAGGCGCGCATGCCGGGCAGCATCGTGTAGCGTGTGAGTGCGCTGACACCGAGCCCATTGACAACAGCATTCTGGAGGCCGGCAATACCGGGGCCGGTATAGGCAATTCGCCAGCGCACCTTGGCGGCATCGAGTGCCTGGATCATGCGGGCGCGATAGGCACAACCCTCCGGATGGGCGGCGAGCGGTATACCCTTGACCGTGTCCAGGGCTCCGTTTTCGGCGGCAGCCCATATCGGGCGCTCGATCCACGACCGCGATAGATATTGTGTGTGTTCGCTGTTGGCCATGGCAACGACGATATCAAGATCGTCGGCATTCAACCGTTCGAGGATTTCCGCGCTCCAGCCACAATGCAGCTCGAGGGAAATTTCGGGGTGCTGGGAGGTATATTCGGTAATGACGCCTTGAAGGAATGCAACGGCATAATCGTTCGGCAGACCCACGCGCAACACGCCTGCTATTTTCGACCGATTGAAATAGGAAGCAGCTTCGTCGTTCAGGCGCAGGATCTCGCGGGCGTAGCTTAGCAGCATCTCGCCCTCCGAGGTCAGCACAAGCGCGCGACCGACCTGCTTCAATAGCGAAGCTCCAACCAACTCTTCCAGGCGGCGCATCTGCAAGGAGATTGCTGGCTGCGTGCGGCCCAACGCATCACCGGCCTTGGTGTAGGCACCAAGATCAACCACCGAGACAAACGTCCGCAACAGGTCTGTCTGGAAGTTCGTGATATTGCCCATCGGATTTGCGTTCCTTATGTGGCGATGACGATTATAAATTTCCCATATCAAGGGAGGAGGATCAAATCAAAGCTTCCGACCCATGTGAGGAACTTTGCCATGTCTCAACAGACCGTATTTGCCGCAGAACTTTCCTGGCCCGATTATGATGCCCGTGTGCGGGACGGATCGGTGCCAATCCTGATCCCTATCGGCTCTATGGAACAGCATGGCCATCATATGCCGATGAACGTCGATGTGCTCCTGCCGGTCGAATTCGCCCGTCGCGTAGCAGGCATGACCGGTGCCCTTGTGGCTCCGCCTTTCACCTACGGGTATAAGTCGCACCAGAAGTCCGGCGGCGGCAATCACCTTCCCGGCACGACGAGCCTTGATGGCGCTACGCTGGTGGCTGCCCTGCGGGATGTCATCAAGGAATTTGCACGTCATGGCGTACGGTCCATATGCCTGGTCAACGGCCATTTCGAGAATTCCTGGTTCATCATTGAGGGCATCGATCTTGCCCTGCGCGAATTGAGATGGGGTGGAGTCGAGACCATGAAAATCGTGGTTCTTTCCTACTGGGACTTCGTCGACAAGGCGACGATTGCGCGTCTTTACCCGAATGGCTTTGCGGGCTGGGATCTGGAACATGGCGGCGTACTTGAGACTTCGCTCATGCTTGCGCTTTATCCGCAGCAGGTTGCGCTCGAGCGGGCGATCGACCATGCGCCGGCAAGTTTTCCACCCTATGATGTCTATCCCGCCAAGCCTGAGTGGACACCTGTGTGCGGCACGCTTTCCTCCCCGAAGGAAGCGACCGCCGAGAAGGGTGAGATACTGCTGCAGGTCTGCGTCGAAGGCATTGCGAAGGCGCTGCAAGCCGAGTTTGCCTCAGCATCCTGACAGAAACGAGAAAAGTGGCGGGTTATCCCGCCACTTCAATTCACTAGTGTGCGACAGGCATTAGTTGCGGATGATGTTGTGCTCAGGACCGAACGGAAAACCGGTGATGTTCTCCGCCCCATCCTCCTTGATGATCAGAATGTCATGCTCACGATAGCCGCCAGCACCTGGCATGCCTGCTGGCAGCATGACCATCGGTTCCATGGATACGACCATGCCCGGTTCCAAAACCGTTTCGATATCCTCGCGAAGTTCGACACCGGCCTCGCGGCCGTAATAATGGGATAGCACACCGAAGGAATGGCCGTATCCGAAGGAGCGGTATTTGAGCAGGTCCCATTCGCGGTACATGTCATTGAGTTCTATCGCGATATCCTTGCAGCGCGCGCCCGGCTTTATGAGCTCAAGGCCGCGGCGGTGAACGGCAACATTCTTCTCCCAGATATCGAGGCTCGTGTCATCGACGTGGTCGCAAAAGAGGGTGCGTTCAAGTGCCGTGTAATAGCCGAATATCATCGGAAACGTATTCAGTGACAGGATGTCGCCCGACTGAACCTTGCGGTTCGTGACCGGATTGTGGGCGCCGTCCGTGTTGATCCCTGACTGGAACCAGGTCCAGGTATCCATCAGTTCGACAAAGGGAAACGACTTGGCGATCTCGCGGACCATTGCGTTTGTCGTGGCGATTGCAACTTCGTGTTCGGGTACGCCCGCGCTGACGGCGGCGACACAGGCCGCGCCACCAACATCACAGATCCTTGCGCCCTCCCGGATGAGTTTCTGCTCTTCCAGCGACTTGATCGAACGCATCCACATCGAGGGCTGGGCGATATCGACGAACTCGACGCCGGGAAGTGCCTCTTCCAACTGTCGTCGGTATTCGAGGTTGACGTGGTCGAATTCGATGCCGATGCGCCTGGCACCCCGCGTCAGTTGCCGTGCGGCGCGGTAGAAGTTGTCCCGCCGCCAGTCCGTATAGGTAATGTTGTCGCCATAGCTTCGACGCCAGGGCTGGCCGCCATCGATGCCGGCTGAAATCGTTGTCGCATTCTCGTGGTCGATGACCATGCCGTACTTGCGGCCGAAGTAGCAGTAAAGCCAACCGGAGTAATAATTGATGCAATGGTAGGAGGTGAGGAGCGCGGCATCGACGTCGTTCTTCGCCATCCAGTCGCGCAGGCCCTTCTGGCGCCGGGCCATTTCCTCGTCGGAAAATGGCGAGAACTCCTTCGCGCCATTGTGCCATTTCATCACGTGAAGCATGTCGTCGGTCATCGGAAATTCCTCCTGATTGGATGAGCCGTCCGAACTTACCGACGCGAATGACATTACAGAAATTTATTCACCTGATACAAGAATAACCGATGCTTATCGAAAGTGACCGCAAGGGCCGTCGCGCGTATTGCCCCTGTGGTAAAAGGGTGATGGAGAGCGTCGTGAGGGATGCCGGGGCGAGGCGAACGAGGACAGAGGGCTGGTTGCTTCGTCAGCACAGATCATGTCGGCATCCTGGTCGCCCTCCGGCCCACGTCACCCTTCAGCTCGTAGGCCGCAGGATCACACTGATGGTACGGTTTCGCCGTCGATCCGCAGAGCTGTCGGGCTCCTCCCATGGATCTTCCTGAACGCGCGGGAGAAATGCGATGCGTTGTCGAAACCGACATCAATCGCAATGTCCACTATTCGCCGATCTGTATTGATGAGAAGGTAGTGTGCGCGTCTGAGGCGCAGCTCGCTATATGCACGGGCAGGGGACATCCCCAATATGGTCCGGAACAAGCGTTCGAGCTGCCGGCGAGAGACGTTTACACTGGCGGCGAGCTGTTCGATTGCCTTCGGAGCAACGAGGTTCTGCTCCATCGTCAGCAGGACGGCGTTAACGCGGTTATCGATGGTGCCGTCGCCAGTAAGCTGACGGATCGGGAGACGAGCCTGGGCGTCCGTAAAATGTCTCGCGTGATTTATCTGAAGCACGTCGAGTGCGTTCTGCGCCGCGGCAGGGCCAATCCGCGATCGCACCAGGAACGCAGCCAGATCCGCTGCACTGCTTCCGCCGGCGCACGAGCCCCTTCTTCCGTCAAAATTGAAGAGCCGATCGGCGCGAACGCGAAGATGCGGGAAGCGGTCGCGAAAATCATCGACATGCAACCAGCTGACGCAGTTATGATGCGCGCCCATGAGGCCAGCCTCTGCGAGCATGAATGTTCCGGTGCATAGTCCAATCAGGGGGACACGTGACTTTGCCGCCTGGTTGAGATAGGCAAGAGCCTCCGCGTCGCAGGACTGATCGGTTCCGAGCAGCCCACCGACGACGACAATGACGTCAAAGCGTTCAGGTGCGACAAGATCCGATGTCGGCGCAACGCTCACTCCGCAGCTCGATCGAATGAGATGCCGGGTATTGGCAAGAACCTCCCAATCGGCGCGCAGTCGGCGCGACCGGTCCAATTCATCGCCCGCCAATCTCAATGTATCAACGAACAAGGAGAACGCGGAGAGCGTAAACGACCGTGCCAGGATAAAACCGACTTTGAACTTCGACTGTGTTTGTCCTGCTGCCCGGCTTGGAAAGGTGCCAGGCTCGGGTCTATCGTGGCCTCGCCACATCATGCTGCTCCCGTTTTGTCTTGTTCCCGAGGGAGATTTGCGATGGCTGCACCGATTGGCCGAATGCTCGCAATACCCTCTCGAGAAGGGTATGCGGGAGCCTCCCGCCACGCAAATAAGTACGCGTCATGGCTATATGAGGTTTGCTTATGGTGACCGAGGGCGGGAGATGCCTCTTATTCGATGATCTTCGGTAAGCGCCGCACCAGAAGCATCGTTACGATCGAGTGGTCGTCGTCCGACCACTCGAGCAAGACGTCGGCACCACCCCGCCAACGGTGATGATCGGGGCACATGTAACCGGGGAGATTGACGATTTTCTGGGGAACTGGCGACCATGCAACGAAACCGCCCGCTCTTCCATGCAGACTAGCCCCACCTGTCGGATCGGGGCGTCGCCGCCGCCAACGTCGCGAGTCTAACCGGCTGGCAGAGCTGCATCATTAATCAGCTTTACCAAGCGTTTGATTTTTCGGCGGTTTAATCGATCGCAAAGGGCGGTTCAAATCTTGTCAGGAACGTCAACCTCGATCTGGAGGTCGTCGTCCGCTACGAAGTGGTTCGATTGGCTTTGTGTCATTGGACACGGGAGCGAAAAGCTCCGAGATATCACATGAAAGAGCCGTTGCAATTTTCTCGAGCGTGACCACTGTCGGGTTTTTACTGCCGCGTTCGAGGTGCCCCGCATAAGAGCGCTCGATATCAGCCGTAAGCGCAAGATCATCTTGCGAGATTCCTTTAGAAACTCGCAAACGCCGAAGATTCATTGCTACTCTCTGCCGTGCATCCATGGCGGAAAACACAACATTTGACAATCTATGAAACCACGTATTATAGAACTACGAAAGCAATCTAAGCGTGAATCACCGAACGCAGCACATCGTTGCAGTTTGCTAGCACAAGTGGATAGCCTTCATGGAACTACGCCAACTCTCCTATTTCAAAGCGGTGGCCGAGGAACTGCACTTTGGCCGGGCGGCAGCCAGGATGCACATTGCCCAGCCGGCCTTAAGCAATCATGTGATGTCGCTGGAAAGGGAGCTTGGCTGTCCGCTGTTCATCCGCTCGACGAGAAGGGTGGAACTGACCAGGGCAGGGGAAACCTTTTACGATCGCTGTGTGCGGATCTTGAGCGACATCGACCTGACCACCGAACTGACCCGGGCAGCCGGCGGCAGTCGCATCCGCCAGATCAGGATCGGCAGCATCTACCCGGCCACCATGGGCATGCTGCCAACCTTCCTCGCCAAGATCGCCCGCAAGTATCCCGATGTCCGCATCCACATCGCGTCCGGCAATACCGGCGAGATCATCCGCGGCCTGGAGACCGGCCAGCTCAATTTAGGCTTCATCCGCCCGGTGGAAAACATCGGCTCCTTGCGCTTCGTCTCGCTTGCGCATGAGCGCTACTACCTGGCGGTCGGCCGTGCCAATCCGCTGGCTGCCAGGGACGAGATCAGCATCGACGATCTGCGCACCCAGAAGATCATCGCCTTTAACCGGCAGAACCTGTCGTTCACGGAGCGCTACTTCAATGAGAAGTTTGCGGAATACGACCTCACCGCCAACATTGCCTTCAGCTGCGATGACACCTATGCGCTGGTGTCGCTGGTCTCTGCCGGGCTTGGCATCGGCTTTGCGCCGGAATGGACGCTTGATCTTCCCAATCGCGGCTTTGAGCTGAAGAAGGTAAGCGGCATCGACTTTCGGATCGGGCTTGGGATCGCCTGGAGCAAGGAAGATCCAACCGCTGGGCGCGATGATATCGTCGACATCGCACGGTCGCTGGCAAGGGCAGGGGGACGCTCGTGACCTGCGACTGCAAAACACCGTTCGACTTTGGCGAAGAGGTGATCAGCCGTAGCATAATCGTGCCATGACGGTTGGCTATTTCCGCTAACGTCATATCAGTTGCAATGTACGCTCTTGGCCGCATAGCGGACGTCATCGCCATTGCGGAGTATAGGCTCGACCGTTACGATTGGTGCGCTCAGGCTAAGCCAACCAAGCGTGGCGGCAAAAGAATGCCCGCAAATGGATTCAAAAACCTGTCAGAACGAATAAGAAGCTTTCCAACGCCGGTAGCAGGGCTGGCGCTTGGCATCGCGAGCCTTGGCTTGTCGTGGGAAAATCTGCTTCCTGGCGTTGGGCTTGCCGAAACCGGTGCCGTGATTGCTGCGTTTCTGCTCATCCTACTGAGCGTGCGGTTCCTCCTTCACCCGAAAACGCTTTCCCGCGACCTCGCTAATCCCGTGGTGGGCGGTGTGGTTGCTACGTATGCAATGGCTTGGATGCTTGTCTCGATAAGTCTCTGGCAGTCCAATCATCTGGCCGGGGCGTTGCTATGGTTGTTCGGGCTGTGCATGCATGTTGTCTTCTTGGCATTGTTTGCCAGAAATAGAATGGCGGTCCGGTTCGAACTGCCGCATATGGTGCCCAGCTGGTTTATTCCCCCGGTCGGCGTCATTGTTGCCGCCGTGTCCTATCGAGGTCCCCACGAAGGACCGTTGTTCTTGTTGGCGGTTACTGCTTTGTATTTCGGGATGGTTATCTACGCGCTGATGCTGCCGGTAATGTTTTACAGGTTCATCTTTGCGGAGAACGTTGCGGTTACAGCTATGCCGACGCTGGCGGTCCTCGCGGCCCCAGCCAGCCTGTCTCTGACAGGATATTTGTCGTTGGTCGACGACCCACAACCATTGCCAGTTATTCTGCTGATGGGAATCTCGGTGCTGATGACTGCCATTGTGTATGTCGCGTTCGTACGATTGCTTGCGCTCCCGTTCTCGCCCGGGTTTTCGGCTTACACTTTCCCCTTGGTCATCGGGGCGACGGCGCTTTTCAAGACGGCCGATCAGCTAGAGGTCTGGCAAATCCGTCAGAAGCTAATCGACCAAACCCACGGGCTGGCGGTCTTCGAATTGCTCATTGCGACCGCGGTTGTCGTCTACGTGATTGCACGGTTCGGTCAGTTCGCGTGGACACACTGGTGGCAAGTGCCTCGACCCGACTTGCTGGAGGCATAGTCCCGGAAAGATTGCCGGTCGCTTGCAGTGGCACCCGTAAAAATCTGGTCTGGGTCCGGCCGACACTTATCGCAGAGATCGAATACCGAGCCTCGACGGATGACGGGAAGCTTCGTCATGCTTCCTATAAAGGGCTTCGGGACGTGCAAGACAACATGGCTGCCTACGACATTTCTCTCGGTTAAGTGCTTCTTGCTGTATGCCGCGGTATCGCGATGTCATCGCAGACGGCGCTCGATTACTACAAGATTCAATGAGGCGCTCGCTCAGAAGAAAAGGTCGCCCGGTTTCGTTTGCCGGGCGGCCTCCCACTGCCGCAAAATTTGACAATCGCGATTAGCCCTAATCAGCTTGCCTAGTTGCTGCGGCAAGCTGCTGGGGACTTAGGCGAAGCGCTGCTGCGCGGCGGTGGCCCTCAAGCTTTTCTGTGGCACTCTGCCGAACGGCCGCCGGGGCGACTGCCGCAACACCGCGCTCATCTAGCCACTGGTGCGTGGCGATCTTTACATAGGAGCCAACCCAGAGGCCGCCGGTGTAACGGCCAGCAGCCATCGTAGGCAACGTGTGGTTTGTTCCGCAGCACTTGTCGGAGTAGACGACGCTGGCCAGTACGCCAATGAAGAGGGAGCCGTAGTTGCGCAGCTTCTTAGCGGTCGCTTTTGCATCACGGGTATGGACCTGAAGGTGCTCCGTCGCGATGTAATCCGAGTAGGCGATCATGGTTTCTTCATCATCGACAACGGTGACCTCACCGTAATCCTTCCAGGCAACGCTGGCGACAGGAGCTGTCGAGAGAGTTTGAAGCTGCTTCTCTACTTCCTTGATTGTTTCTTCTGCAAGCTTGCGGTCGGTTGTAACAAGGCCGACGCGGGTGCGTACGTCGTGCTCTGCCTGGGCCAGCATGTCAGTTGCGAGGGTTGCAGGATTGGCCGTCTCATCGGCAACGATGAAGATTTCACTCGGGCCAGCGAGCTGATCGATGCCGACCTGACCGAATACTTGGCGCTTCGCCTCGTTGACGAAAGCGTTGCCCGGGCCAACGATCTTGTCGACTGCGGGGATCGTTTCTGTACCGTACGCCATAGCCGCAATCGCTTGGGCTCCACCGACCCGGAAGATGCGGTCCGCGCCAGCGAGATGGCAGCCTGCGATCATTGCGGGATGAGCATTCGGCGGAAGGCATGCGATTACCTGGTCACAACCAGCGACCTTGGCCGGGACAATGGTCATGACCGGTGCCGAGAGGAGGGGGTAACGCCCCCCCGGAACATAGCAGCCCACGATCTCGATCGGAATGACGCGGTGGCCAAGGTGTAGGCCCGGCAGGCTTTCGATTTCGAGTGGCAGGATGGTTCCGAGTTGAGCTTCCGCGAACCGACGGACGTTTGCAATGGCGAACTCAGTGTCTTCGCGGGTTTGCGGGTCGAGATCGGCAATAGCCTTCATCTTCTCTTCCTCGGTAACCTCGAAGTTCGCGACGTCGGCCTTATCGAACGCCACCGAGTATTCACGCACCGCGGCGTCGCCCCGCTCACGTACGCTAGCGATGATCTCCTTAACCGTCTTTTCAATCGAAGCAGTGTCGGAAACTGCGTCGCGCTTCGGTTCCTTGATCCGTGTAAATTTGCCTTTCAGGGCGTCGAGCCGCGATGTCATGAGGTTCTCCTATGTGCGTGCTGGAACGAAGCATCCCGTACTGAAGCCATTCAGACAATTGCCCACTAGACAGGTGTTCAGTATTTTCACCACGGCTCGCGGACTGCACGCATTGTGGATAGGCGTGCGTGCTCACCAATGCCATGCTAGCGAAGGCGCATATTCTAAAGGGAAATCGCATGCCAAAAATTGGGGTGAAGCTCAGAGAGCTACGTCGTCGTCGCGATTTGGGTGTTAGAGAACTTGCAGCACGGTCGGGGATCTCACACTCGACGATATCCCTCATTGAGCGGGATCGGATGAGCCCCTCGATCGACACGCTGAGTGCCGTCTTGGACGCGCTGGGTACCACGCTGCCGGGTTTCTTCTCAGATTTGCAGTCTAGCCTACCGTATACCCCATTCTACACGTCCCAAGATCTCGTAGAAATTGGCAAGGTCGATACGATCTCATATCGAGTGATTGGCCTCGATCATCCCAACCGGCAGCTTCTAATGCTCCACGAGCGTTACGCGGTCGGGGCAGATTCTGGCGAAGCGTTCACCCATGCGGCCCAGGAAGCAGGCATGCTCCTGTCGGGAGCAGTTGAGGTTACCGTGGGCGGACAGCAGAAAATTTTGCGCCCGGGCGATGGTTACTATTTTGACAGCCGTCTTCCACATCGATTCAGAAATGTCCACGATGGGGAGAGCGAAATTCTGAGCGCCATCACCCCGCCCACGTATTAACCCTCGAAGCAGCGATCACCAGCGGTGAGAATAGTCACCAAGCCCCCAAGGCTCACTTCCAAAAGTGGCAAAACGTGGTTTCCTGTTCGAGGTTCAAACCAACAAAAGGGAACGCCGATGAAACTCCTGAAAGTCTCGCTCATTGCGTCAACAGTATTGGTGACTGGCGTCCTCGCCGCCCAAGCTCGTGATCTCACAGTTGTGTCCTGGGGTGGAAATTTCCAAGATGCACAGCGCAAAATTTTCTTCGAACCATATGCAAAGGAGTCCGGCAAGCCGGTTCTCGATGAGAGCTGGGATGGCGGGTACGGTGTTCTCCAGGCCAAGGTTAAGGCTGGAACGCCGAACTGGGACGTTGTCGAAGTAGAGTCCGAGGAATTGGCTCTTGGTTGCGCGGACGGCATCTACGAAAAGATCGACTGGCAGAAGCTTGGAGGTAAGGAGACCTTCCTGCCAGCAGCCGTCAGTGATTGCGGTGTTGGTAACATTGTTTGGTCAACGGGTCTTTCTTACGACGCCGACAAGCTTAAGGAAGCACCTCAGACATGGGCGGACTTCTGGGATACCAAAAAATTCCCAGGCAAGCGTGGTTTTCGCAAGGGGCCGAAATATGCGCTCGAATTCGCACTGATGGCGGACGGCGTTCCGGCTAACGAGGTTTATAAGGTCCTCAGCGCCGAAGGCGGCGTCGACCGTGCGTTCAAGAAGCTCGACGAGCTGAAGAAAGACATCGTCTGGTGGGATGCAGGTGCGCAACCCCTCCAGCTCCTGTCTTCTGGCCAGGTCGTTATGACAGCAGCCTACAATGGTCGTATCACCGGCATCAACCGCTCTGAAGGCAAGCATTTCGGCTTCGTGTTCCCAGGCAGCGTTTACGCTATCGATAGCTGGGTCATTCTGAAGGATGCTCCCAACAAGGACGCGGGCATGGACTTCATTGCCTACGCAAGCAAAGCCGAAAACCAGGCCAAGTTGCCAGAATACATTGCTTACGGTCTGCCAAATCTTGGCGCCTCCAAGCTCGTGCCCGAGAAGTACCAGAAGGAATCCCCGACCTCGGAAGAAAATCTTAAGGGCGCAATTCCCTTGGATGTCGACTTCTGGACGGATAACTCTGAGGAACTGACCCAGCGATTCAACGCTTGGCTCGGTCAGTAACTATTGGTGCGGGGCCTCCTCGGAGGCCCCTTGTCGAACGGCTGTTTCAGCAGTTCGCGTTAGAAAAGAGTCGGCTTACATGACAAACGCCTTCATTCAATTCGAAAAAGTCAGCAAATCGTTCGGGATCATGACTGTCGTCGACAATCTCGACCTCGCGATTGCAAAAGGCGAGTTTGTCAGCATGTTGGGCCCCTCCGGCTCGGGCAAAACGACTTTGCTCATGATGCTTGCGGGCTTCGAAAAGCCGACCAGCGGCGCGATAGCTGTTGGCGGGAAGCGTGTCGACGGCCTGCCGCCTTACAAGCGCAATATGGGCGTTGTTTTTCAAAACTATGCTCTGTTCCCCCACATGACCGTTGCAGAAAATGTCTCGTTTCCCCTGAAAATGAGGGGTGTCTCCAGATCTGGGATCGTGGAGAGGGTCGGGAAGGCGCTCGATATGGTGCAGTTGGGCGCGTTTCAGGATCGGAAACCGATCCAACTGTCCGGGGGACAGCAACAGCGTGTGGCCCTGGCGCGTTCGTTGGTATTCGAACCTGAAGTCGTCTTGATGGACGAGCCCCTCGGTGCTCTTGACAAGAAGCTTCGCGAGCAAATGCAGCTCGACATCCGTGACATCCACCGAAGGCTCGGTTTGACGATCGTCTTTGTCACTCACGATCAGACGGAGGCGCTGACCATGTCCGACCGGATTGCAATCTTCAATCACGGGAAAATCGAACAGATCGGAACGCCCGCACAAATTTACGATAGCCCGCAGACGCAGTTCGTTGCCGAATTCATCGGGGAAACGAACCTTCTAACGGGCAAGGTCAAGAGTGCCGGAAATGGTGTCTTGGGCGTCCATCTCGAAAGCGGCGCAAATATCGAGGTCCGAACCTCGACGATCGCCGACGTGGGCAAACCGGTCAAGGTTTCGGTTCGACCCGAGCGTGTCGAGATCAATTCCGATGCGCCTGCCAGCAATCGCCTTCGCGCCACGGTCGCCGATATTGTCTATCATGGCGACCATCTGCAGGTTCGCATTCGCAACCAAGGGAAAGACTTGATCGTCAAGGCGAACCGTAAATCCTCGCCACTGAGCGTTGGCGATGAGGTTGTCGCTTCCTTCTCTCCAGAACAATGCTGGATCGTGGCATGAAGGACACTTGGCTCTGGAAACAAGCCGCATCGTTATTGTTGGTAGCGCCGCTGGCACTCTTTCTCGTCTTCTTCTTCGTCGCCCCGCTCGCGACCATGATGAAGTCGGCAGTATCCGACCCCGTCGCATCTCGTGCTCTGCCAACGGTCGCCTCTGCATTGAAGGGGTGGGACAGGGCGGGCGCTCCTCCAGCTGACGCTCAAAGGGCTTTTGCAGCCGACATCCGGGGCATCCAGGACGACGAGCTTTTTGGGGATCTCGTTCGGCGATTGAACAGCGCCAAATCAGGCTTTCGCACCCTGATGAGTAAAACAAAGTCCGCCGTTTCATCCGACCCCAACATTGGCGACCTTACAACGATCGACAATCGCTGGAGTGATCCCGCATTCTGGATTGCCATCCAAGACGCAGCGAGTTCTCCAATAACGGACCGGAACCTGCTTGCCGCCGTGGATTTGACCCGGGACGTAAATGGATCGATCACGAGTGCTCCAGCAGGAACGTCCGCCAATCGGGATACCTTGATCCGGACGCTCACGACCGCCGCTACTGTCACGATTTGCTGCATTCTGCTGGGCATGCCGTTTGCAATGGTCGCATCCTCAGTCACAGGCTGGACCAGGCAGTTGTTGTTGGGCGCAGTCCTGTTGCCACTATGGACATCGCTTCTCGTTCGAACAGCGGCTTGGTTCATCCTGCTTCAGGACAACGGACTAATCAACTCCACACTTCAAGCAGTTGGTTTGACCAGCGGGCCTATCCCTTTGATCTTCAACAGGGTTGGGGTCGTGATCGCCATGACCCACGTGCTATTGCCGTTCATGGTGCTGCCGATCTTCAGTGTGCTGATCAGTATTCCCAAGAATCTCATGCCTGCGGCCGCATCGCTCGGGGCAAATCCGGTCCGCTCCTTTTACCTTGTGCTTCTTCCCCTCTCGCTTCGCGGCGTTGTCTCTGGATCGCTGCTCGTCTTCATGAGTGCACTTGGTTACTACATCACGCCCGCGCTTATCGGCGGTGCCAAGGATCAAATGATCAGTTCGGTTATTGCCTACTATGCGACGGGTGCTGCGAACTGGGGCATGGCCGGCGCACTCGGCCTAGTGCTACTGGTAGCGACGATCCTGCTCTATATCGTCTATCTGCGGCTTTCTTCTGAGGAGGCTCGGACATGAAGCCGTTGACCATCGCAAAGCTAGTCTTCGGAGCAGCCGTCGTTTTCTTTCTGATGGCTCCCTTGATCGCAATCTTGCCGTTGGCCTTTACCAACAGCGTGTTCCTCAACTACCCGATCCCAAGCTTCTCTCTCCGGTGGTTTCACGAACTTTTCACGGCGGACGCCTGGCGCCGTTCGATCTTCAATAGCCTGGTAATCGGTGCTGGAACGACGGTCCTTGCTACTATTCTCGGGACAATTGGCTCTCTGGGCCTTCGCGGAAAGAAGATTTCGTTACTATTTGGGTTCATCCGTACTGTCTTCTTGCTGCCCATGGTCGTCCCAGCGGTTGTGCTGGGGGTAGGGATGCAGCTTATGTTCGCCCAGTACGGTCTCGCCAATACGTATCTCGGCGTCATCATTGCTCATTCGGTTCTCGCTATACCGTTTGTCGTGGTCAACGTGACGGCATCTCTGCAGGGGATCGATCATCGCTTGGAGCACGCTGCGGCGAGCATGGGAGCAGCGCCCCACGTGGTATTACGAACCGTGACTCTTCCCCTGGCAATGCCGGGGATCATTTCCGGTGCCGTTTTTGCGTTTGCAACGTCATTGGACGAGGTCGTCCTGACATTGTTCGTGGCCGGACCTAACCAACGCACCCTTGCCCGTCAGATGTTCTCTACAATCAGGGAGAATATCAGTCCGGCCATCGCTGCCGCAGCATTCGTCTTCATCGCAGGCACCGTCATCATCGCCCTGCTGGTGAACATTGGGAGGAGGGCACAGAACGCCTGAGCAGGTGCAAGCTTCTGCCTAGTCATCATTGACCAAGACACTGAGATCCACAGCGATGCCTTTCTGATCCCGCGCACCCCGGCGGAGCGGGAGAAGGCTAGAGCGACGGCTGAGACAGCAAAAAAGATGGCTCATCTCGGTTCCTAAAGTTGGGAGCGACGCGCCGTCAGATCAGCAATCAGGGCATCCAGCGAAGCGCTGGTCTCCGCTTGCTTCTCGAACGGGCCTTTCATCGCCTCGGGTGATCGTGAGCGGCACCGGGGCCATAGCGAAGCCAGAACCTGTTGGGTTTTAGCGCTGTGGTTGCTAGTATTGCCAAAGAGACCTTCACCCGGTGGAGATCAAGCATGGCCAAAATGCCCGACCAAAAAGTGGTGATAGTTCGGTCGGAATGCACACCGTGTCTGGCATCTCTGCTTCCTCAGCGAAGGGGGCGGACTCTCCGAACGCCCTTCACTCGATTGTCAGGTCTCTAGGACGCAATCTCATATTTGCAGTCGCATTTGCCGCCTTGACCGCCGTGGTCTTAACGGTGCTGATAGCTATACTGGACTGAAATTTGTCTCCGCGCGGAGTAAGTTACGCCGGGTCATTCCCATGACTGCGCGGCATTCTCTCTGTTGTGGCGGGAAATTCCCGAAGCAATATTCGATACCTCTCCAGCAACATGCACGCCATATACAGAACTTATCAAGGATAGCCGGACTTCTCCACAGCTTTGGCATGATGGCACAACTTATGGGCTGTCTTCGCCAAGTAACACCTCTGGACTCGTTATTTATATCCCTTGTAACGTTGGTGTCGCGCGAATGTCAGCGCAAACTTGGGTAAACAGGGGTACAGAAATCGTGAAGTGCATTCTCGCAGTTGTGGGGGCTATTTCGCTACTCGCATCCACTCACGCCTTTGCAGGCGCCACTATCTCTTACAACACCAACTCAAAGTCTCAGGGCTCGATCATCGGTCAACAGTCCTCTGCTGCCAAGGGCAACGGCGACGTTGTATCCGGCAACGGTACGGGTTCTGGTTTCTTCTCTGGCGACCAGACCACTTCTCCCGGCAGCCGCGCCGACGAAGTGCATAGCGCGCAGAGCCAGGCTGGCGAAAAGGGCGGTCACAACCACTGACCAAAGGGCACACATCACACCATAGTGGTGTGTGCCAATCCGCCCCATAAGGTTTGCGCGACAATTAAATGGGGGAGCCCTGGCGCGGCGAATTGCCCGAAGAATTGGGTGAAAGCGAAATCCCTGCCGATCTGCAAAACTGGTACAAACCTCGCACAACATTCGTTGCGGTTATTCCGAAAGAAAAACCGTGAATGGCTCTCACCGACAAAAGATTGGCAGCGAAAAGCAAGAATGCCGTCGTGACAGTCCCTAGGTCTTCAAGGCAATTTCGAATCGAGGGGACAGCTTTGGGAATGGGACTGCTTCGGATGCTGGTGCGGCTGTTTGCCGGAAGAGGTCGCCCCCAGTTGCCCCGTGAGACGACGGAACCGTTTCAACCACTAATCCTTCGGGAGCAGGTGGCGTCGCGCGCCATCGGAATCAAGCCGCCCCAGTCGCCCCAAATGGAAACCATCCTGCGGGGCCGTTGCTGGGTCATCGATGGGGACACCATCGTGATTAACAGCATTCGCTTGCGGCTTGCCGGCATAGATGCACCCGAACTGGATCATCCTTGGGGCCAGCGGTCGAAATGGGCCCTGGTTCAATTGTGCAAGGGCCAGACCGTGACCGCTCGGATCAAGCCCGAACTGTCATACGACCGCATGGTGGCAGAATGTTTTTTGCCCGATGGCCGCGATTTGGGTGCCGAGCTAGTTCGCACCGGCTTAGCTCTGGACTGGCCCAAATTTTCCGGCGGCAAGTATAGGCACTTAGAACCGGCAGATGCCCGGCGCAAGCTATGGCGCGCTCAGGCACGTCAACGCGGCGGTCTTTCGAACGCAGGATGATAGCTAGTAATCGACCAGCGCATTCCGTCGGGCGGGTCGCTGCGGTCTGAAAACGGCTATCAGCGGCGAGGTTGGCTTCTTGCTTCAGACCAGTGTGGACAGACAGCGCTTCTTCAAGTCCGAAAGCCCGAACCCGCCTCGGTCGCGCGGCCTGGGCAAGCCGACTTCGAAAACGTCTCGGATTCTTCCGGGATTGGGCTCCATGACCAAAACCCGGTCGGCGAGGTAAAGAGCCTCCTCGACGTCGTGGGTCACGATGACGATCGAGACGCGGTTTCTCTCCCAGATCGATAGCAGTTCGTCCTGGAGGCGCATCCTCAGAATCGAGTCCAGAGCGCCGAACGGCTCGTCCATCAGGAGGATGTCAGGTTCTTGCGCAAGGGCCCTGGCGATCGCGGCGCGTTGGGCCATGCCGCCCGAGAGCTGTCTTGGATACGCTCTGGCGTAATCGCCGAGCCCGACGAGCTCGAGGTAGTACCGTACCCGCTGGCGTCTGGCCGACGCGGAAAGATTGGTGTTGTCAAAGGCAAGGTCGATGTTGCCCTCGACCGTCAGCCACGGATATAGGCGGTGATCCTGGAACACCATACCCACCTTTGCGGAAGCAGAACCGTCCGGACCGCCGCGTATGATGGAGCCGCGGTAAACGTCATCGAGGCCGACAATCAGCCTGAGCAGCGTGGACTTTCCACATCCCGAAGCCCCGACGATCGCGACGATTTCGTTGTGCCGGACCTGGAAGTTGACGTCCTTCAGCACCGGACGCGACGCGCCCTCGAGGACGTAGGACTTGCTCACATGCTCTATGGAAAGGGCGTTCATCATATTTCTCGGTTCCAGGGCGACAGTTTCAAACTGGCGAGGCGGATGGCAGCGGCGAGAAGCACCCCGCCTGCGGCCAGGGCGAAGACTCCGACGATGACGATGTCCATGCGGAATTGATCGCGAGCGCTTGCGACATAGCTCCCAAGACCTCGACCATTTCCGATCGCATACTCCGCTCCTATGGTGCCGATCCAGGCGGACAGCGCGGCTATCTGCAGGCCTACGCAGATGTTCGGTAGGGCGGCGGGTAGATAGAGGCGGAGGATGCGGGTCGTCGGGCGAAGAGCCAGCGTCTGAGCAACTTCGACCAACGGCTTGGGAACCTGTCGGATACCTTGCTCGGTCGCCAGGAAGAGTGGGAAGAATGTCGATAGGGCCGTGAAAACGAGCTTCGTGCCTTCTCCGTTGCCAAACCACGCGGTGAGCAGCGGTATCCAGGCGAGCAATGCGACCTGACGGACCGTGTGAATTGTCGGAGAAAGCCCAAGTCCGGCGGCCCGGTACATGCCGGCGACGTAGCCAAGAATAAGGCCAGCCACGCCTCCGAGGAGGCCGCCCGCGAAAACCCGCATCATGCTCGCCAAGAGCGCCGCCCACAGTTCGCGCCCCGAAGCGTCGAGGAAAGGCGTCTGGATAACCTGCAATGGGCTCACTGCTATGGGCCCGGAGAGGAGGCCCGTGGAAGAGGCAAGCCACCATATCGCCGCCGCGGTCATCGGCACGACCGCACCACGGGGAAACAATGTTCGAAGAAGTCGCTCAGCCATCTCCGCTCCCCTTGATAATGAGAGACTCGGCCCGCTTTAGGAGGATGTCCAACACGAAGCCGACGACACCGACGACGATCATGCCGACGATGACGATATCGAGCTGGAAGAGGGTGCGCCCCCAGACCATCATATAGCCCAGCCCGTCGGTGCCTGCGAGCATCTCGACGACGATAAGCGATATGAACGCCTGGCTGAGCGAAAGCCGGACGCCGCTCGCGATGAACGGAGCCATCGCCGGGATAGTCAGCTTGAGGAACCGGGTTCGTTTACGAAGGCCCAGAACCTGTGCGACCTCCGTCAATCCGGCTGGGATGTTTCTTGCCCCCTCGGCAGTGCTGATGGCCATCGGCACGAAGCAAGCCTTGGCAAGTATTACGATCTTGAGGCTCTCTTCGATCCCGAGAAGCAAGATCAGGATCGGGAGCCATCCGAGCGAGGGAACGGCGGCCAGCGCCCGGAAGGTTGGTCCGAGGTAGGCGTCGGCGGTCGTGGATTTCCCGATGAGAAGGCCAAAGAAAAACCCGAGCGTGGCTCCGATAAGAAAACCATCTGCGATGCGCCGGAAGCTCACGGCAGCAGCAGTAAGAATGTCGCCGCTCGCCAGTAGGTCCAGAAACGTGTGAACGACCCAGTCTGGCTGGGGCAGAACCTGGGGCGAAACCAAGCCGTTGATTGATGCCGCCCACCAGAGCGTAAGCAGGGCGAGGGGCAAGCCCAGGACGAGTAGACCGGCTCCGACAAGGGACTTCACCTTTGCAAACCGCACGTTCGGAGCCGCCTGCGCGACAGAAAACTCGTCTTCAGCTCCGAACGTTGCCATTTGATATCCGATCAGTTTTGAAGGACGCCGCTTGCCGAGCGATCTGGCCAGAGCGACTGAAGGTTCAGTGTCTTGACTGCGTTGTCGACGTAGGTGGGGTCGACCCAGGCGTCGAGATCGACGTCGCGGCGAATCAGCTTCTGCTCGCGGTTAAAGGCAATTGCGCTGCGGTAGCGGGCTACGAAGAACTCGTCGAGACGGGGATTATATTTCTGACCGAGCTGACTGCCCGCATTCGACTTGCTGATGATCTCGACCGGCGATCCGGCCCGCGACCAAATTTTGAAGGCCTCCTCACGGTTCTTGTCGTCGGCAAGCCATTGCGCGGCCTTGACGAAACCCGTCACCACTTTCTGAGTGGCTTCCGGGTAGGCCTTGCGGAACTTGTCGGTGACCAGGAACGCGCCGAAACCGTCGCCCGATGCGCCGGCTTCCGAGGACTTGTAGAATATTTTTGCGACGCCCTTGTCTTCCAGCGGCAGAAGGAAGTCCGCTCCAAACACCGCATCCACGCTTTTCGCTGCTATAGCGGCGAGCTGATCTGCGTTCTTGAGGTCAACGATTGTGATGTCCTTCTCGGACAAACCAGCGTTCTTCAAGGCGGTGATGAGACCCCAGTGAATGATCGTCGCCTTCTGGATCGCGACCTTCTTGCCTTTCAAATCAGCGATCGACTTGATGTCGATATCCGGGCGCGCCGCGCCGAAGATGGTCGTTCCGCCATAGGAAGCCAGTATCACCGTGTCGAGGCCGTTCGCCTTGCCGATGATGTTTGGTACCGCGCCGTAGGAAGCGAAATCAAGCTGACCGTTCGAGAGGGCCTCATTGATCGCCGGGCCGGTTCCGGTGAAGTAGGTGAACTCGACTTTGGTCGGCGTCCCTTTGAATTCATCGGCGATGAAGCCTTTTGCATCGGCGATAGCCTGCAGCCCGACGCCGAACGGGGTACCGAATCCGAAACCCACGTCGCCGAAGCGGATGGTTGCGGGCGCGTCCTCTGCGTGCGCGCTTGCAGCGCCAAACATGACGGTCGCCGCCAGCAGGAAGGTTGAAAGAAGCCGTTTCATATTTCTCTCCAATTAGGGGGTAATCGTTCCGGTCTCGAAGATCCGGTAGCTCAGGTCGCCCGCAGTGCCGCGCGGCTTTGCATTCTTCCAGCCCATCTCGCGACGAAAGCTGCCCATAACGCCTCGGGCTACGAGTTCGCTTTCGGAAGCACCTTCGAGCGCCTCCGACAACGGCGAGACGTAGAGTGCATCCGTCGGGCAGAAGAGTTCACAGAGGAAACAGGTCTGACAGTCCGATTGGCGGGCGATGACGGGAATGCCGTCAGGCACTGCATCGAATACGTTGTCGGGGCAGGCTTCGACACAAAGGTCGCATTTGATGCAGCGATCCTCGCTGACGATTTCGATCATGATGCTGCACTCAATTGCTGCTGAGGTTGTAAGGCCGCCCACACTTCTCCAGCGCCGCCAGAGTCGATCGAGCGAACGAGAAGAGGATTGGTTTCGGGGAAGTCGGTTCGCCGCTGGAGACCTCGGCTCTCCTTCCGCAGCAGGGCACTCTCTGTCGCCCAGCGTGCCGTTGCTATCAGGGCTTCTGCCTCGCGGACCTTAGCGGCCGGACCCGAGCGCCATCCTGCGTCGTGCCACAGGTCGGATAGCGTTCGAGCGGCGCGCGAAAGGCTATCGTGGCTCCTGAAATAACCACCATCCAAGGGCAGTATCTGCTCCTTGGCTTGTTCCAGGACCGCGTCCAAATCTCCATGAGCCGTGGCGGCACCAACTGCCGCTCGCTCGTTGGCGGGGCGGACGAGTCTCGACTTCCAGGCCGAACCGAGAGAGCGCACGAACTTGGCAGCGTCCTCTCCAGCCCACGAGCCGGTCGCAATCGCCCAGCTTGAATTCGGTCCGCCGCCGCCCGTGGATGCGCCGGACATGCCCTGGCGGGTGGCCGCGTCGCCGGCGGCAAATAGGCCCGGCACAGTGGTCGTCGATCGGTCGTCGATCTTCAGGCCGCCGGTTCCACGGACGGTACCCTCGTGCCGAAGGGTAATCGGGAAGCGCTGCGTGAAGGGGTCTATACCCATCCGGTCGAATGGGACGAAGATGTTCGGCTGCCCCTTGCGGAAACCTTCCTGGAGGCGAGCGTCAGCTTTGTCGAGAATGGCGTAGACGGGACCCTTTATCAGTTCACTTGCCACGACGGCCTGTCGGTCTCCGGGTGCCGTAAGAACGTTGCCGGCTTCGTCGCTGAAGGTGCCCCAGAAATACACCACGCCCTTTGTTACGCTCGAATAGGCCGGCGAGATCCCGTATTGTGCCGAGAACTCCATTCCCGAAAGCACCGCGCCCGCTTCGGCCGCCATGAGGTAGCCGTCGCCCGTCAGATTGTTGGTGCCAATTGCGCCGCTTAGGAATGCGCACCCGCCGGTAGCGATGACGGCCGCGCCCGATCGTATTTCCAGCGCCTCACCGGTGCGACGAAAGCGGGCGACCGCCCCCGAGATCGCTCCGTCTGAAACCAGGAGCTCCTCCACGGGACAATGATCGATGACCTTAACGCGGGCCTTGATGAGCTTCTGACGCATGAACCGAAGGTAGTCGGGACCGCGAAGCATTCCGCGGTAAGGACGGCCATCCTCGTAGCTCGGGAAGTCGTAACCCCACTCCGCCAGGAGGTCGAGGTTCTGCAGAGTGCGATCAAGCACGCGTTCGATGCGTTCGGCCTCGGCGAAGCCATGGCCAAGCCGAAGTCTCTGATAGACGGTCGCCGCTCGTTCCGTGCTGCCCCGACGCGTGTAGATCGTGGTTGTGTTGCCCGCTGCCGTCGCGCCGCTTGTGCCGACGTAACCTTTCTCAATCAGGATTACGCTTGCGCCATTTGAGGCGGCATTCCAGGCAGCCCAGCAGCCTGCCGGGCCCCCGCCAATGACAAGCACGTCCGCCTCGATTTGCATTGCTTTGTTGCTCATGGTCCCTCACATCTTCGGAAAGACTACAAAGACGATAGATATTATCGAGATAAGATGTGTCGCATCATCTTTGCTGGAGGAAAATATTTTCCCCGGTTCCCAATTTTGCTGGATAGGAAACGCTTCATGGTGGCTCACGGGGCTTGAGCGCTAGAGGACGCAAAGCCACAACCGCTCCTCGCCCCGGTTTGATAAAGCCACCTGAAATCGGGACGATCTCGTTGCTCCAACGCAGGGCGCAACCTGATTTCCTACCGGGCAGGGGCTCGCCCACTATAAAGCTGGTCCGACTGGAACGCTCAGGGGGTTAAAAAGAACAAGTCGCTACAACGACTTGTCTTTTTGAGGATAGCCTTCCGGAGCGAAGGGCTTCCATGATTGCCTGTTAGTCTATAATATTAGTAGTGTTTAATCTTCGCAGCCCTTAGAAGCCTAGCAGGAGACAGACATGGGAAATGCCTTGCCCGAACTGCATGCAGGACATGCTCCAATCTCGCTTCAAGAAGCCTTCCGGGAAGCAGTGTATGCTTTCGAAGAATGGGAGGGCGAATTGGCCGAACCGATCGTTGTTTTTGGAGGTCGCATCGTTCCTATCAGCCAAGTCTTCGAAGCAATGCGGAATTGCAATGACATCCTCCCGATGAACATCGCCGACGCAATCAAAACCTGGCTGACCAAGCCTTGGAAGGGGGACGGCCCCCTGGATCAGATGAACTTCTCGACCGCCTCCCGTGTGATGGGCGTGCTCGTCAGAAAGAAACTCCTCTTTGGAGAGATGAGCGGGATGTCCGTGTTGGCGACAAAAGGTACTTCCCGCAACCACCGCCCCTAAACGAGTGGATGAATGAAATCCGAGGAAACGGTGGCGTTCAACACGGAGGACGCGACATGGCAACAGGTACCGTCAAGTGGTTCAACGCTGAGCAGGGTCACGGCTTAATCGGGCCGGATGACGGTTCAGGAGATGTTTATGTACATATTTCCGAAGTTCAGCGGTCTGGCCTGCGAGGACTGAACGACGGGCAAAAAATTGCCTATGAACTCGCGCGCGACCAACGCTCTGGAAAGGTCACCGCCGAGGAACTTCGCTTCGTTTGATCTGTCGTTAGGTCAGAAGCGTCCGAGCACGAGATTGACAGTTGACCAAGTGACAAGCAGGTCGGATGGCGTGAGCATGCCTGATGAATAGCTTGTAGGGAATCGGGGAGGCCCTAACGCCGCTTGGCATTCCAGCAGGCAACAGGACGGGCTTCCCTCAGGAAATGACGCCGCTCGGATTCTGGCTCATCATCTCCGCATAGGCGTCTGCCATCCTCTCGGTCTCTTCGAGATACGGAATTGCGGTCGCGCGAGCGCGAACCATTTCGTAAAGCTTGGCAATCGACGGAAGCTGCATGCATACGGCTTTGCGGTCGAGGTATGCGACCCAAAAACACAGATAGAAATCCGCAAGGGAAAATCGAGTTCCCAGTACGTAAGGACCTCGTTGCGCAAGTCTGGTGTTCATCACGCTCAATCGGCTGAGGACGAGCGACTTTGCCAAACCCTGAACTCCGGCGCTGTCTTCGCTTCTCAGGGAAAAGCGGTGAGGAAAATGGAAGCGCTTCATCTCCGACTGTATGTCCCCGGCAATATGGAATATCGCGGAGAGAAAATGCCCCCTGTCAGGGTCGGTCGATGTGGGAGCTAGTTCCGTGAGCTGGTGCCGGTCAGTTAGGTACAACATAAGTGCAGCGACCTCATAGAGTGCATCGCCTTCTGGGGTAATCAGCACCGGGACCAAACCGGCCGGATTTATGGCGAGGAATTCCGCGGAACGGTGTTCGCCATGGAGAATGTTAATTTTTCTAAACTCGTATTCGATCTTTCCTTCTTCGAGAACCCATTGAACGAGCGTCGCACGGGTGAAGTCACCACCAAAAAGAATGTACATCGCGCTCTCCGTCGTTGACTGCACGTCTGCCAATGGTGAGCGATCCGAGTGCCGCGTGGGTTATCCAGGGCGGCGTACCCGCATCAACTGTACCTTTATTCGCCGCCCTGGTTCTCGCAACCAGAGGACCCGCTTGCTGCCTTTGATCTGAAGCGGCTGATGAATAGCGAATTCAGCAGGCTCGACGATTAGTGGACATTTTTATGGTTGATGGTCGTGTCCCTTCAAATGCCACCAATCGTAACTGAACCAGGCTCCCCTGCATGTCTCGCCTGGTTCAGCAGTTTCATCAAAACGGCGCTCTAGTAATAATGAACTTCCAATAGCAAGCAGCCCGCCGTCGATCTGAACGGTCCATGAAAAGCCCCGGGTGGCCGGCAGGCATATGTATGGGGGCCGTAAGACGTGGTTTCCGACAATGGGTCGCCGACGATGAGGTCTCCTTCGAGCAGATAGACCTCTTCCCAATAGTCATGCACGAACGGCGTCTCGGTGCGCGCGCCAGGCAAAAAGCGAAGCAATCGCGTCCGGTTGCCCTCTTTGTTTGGTTCATCGAGACGTCCGGCGAGAAACTTCTGCTCAATGCCGGGAGGATAGCCGGGCGGAGTGTGCCAGCCTTGCCTCATGTCCACCTGATGGAACTCCAGGTGCTCCTTGAAAATGACATTGGATGAGGTCATGCGGCCACCGCCTTGTGAGCCTGAAGCTCGCTTTCAAGCGAGTACGAGTCGAGTAGCCGATCGACCATTCGGGTGCCCGAGTGCCAATCGCATGTTCTGTAACTGTGATTTCTGGTGACGAAGTTCGCACCGGCATAAAACATCTCGTACTGGGTATGCCGCGACGCGAATTCAGAGCCGATTGCGTCCCAGGCCAGTTTGAAGAGCTTCACCCGTCCCTCGGCGCTGGTGGCGGGCGATTGCTGGGTCTTCTCTATCAGAGCCTTGAGCATGGGGTCGGCGTAGTCCTCAACACCCGAAGGCAGCATGATCAATCCGCCGCCGGCCAATTCTCGTAATGACGAGATAAAGTCGGGATAGAGCTTCTGCGTGAGCACCTGAGCCGAATAAAGCGTATGCGTATCCGGAACGAAATAGCTGCCGCGGTTCTGTCCCTTGATCTCCATTGCATGCACCAGCGCATCAACCATCGCGCCCTGAGCGGCCAACGTCCCGAGCGTCTCGCGCACCTGCGGGAAATTGACGATGCCGTTTGCCTCGGCGATCCGATGCGCCAGACCCAGAAGGAAGCGCATCTTTACCATCAGACGGACTTGCGCCTGGTAGTTCTGCAGGACATGCGCGGGCGTCGCATGAAACTGCTGCTGGCACATGCGGATGTCCTGGTTGACGAAGACCCGGTCCCACGGCACCTTGACGTCGTCGAAATAGAGGATCGCATCGTTCTCGTCGAAGCGGCTGGCAAGCGGATTGTCGAAGACGCTCGTCGCATGCTCCTCATATGACTTGCGGGACATGATCTTCAGCCCGGATGCGTTCATCGGGATCGCGAAGGAGACTGCATAGGGTTCGTCACCTTCCAAGAGTGGTTGGATGCAGGTGACTAAAACCTCGTTGGCCATGATGCCGCCGGTGGCAAGCATCTTTGCGCCGCGAATGGTCAGTCCTTCGCCGTCCTGGTCGACGACACCGGCCGTCAGTGTACGGTCCTGCTGCTGGCTTGCGCTCTTCGACCGGTCGGCCTGCGGATTGATGATCACATAGGTGAGGTAGAGGTCGCTCTCGCGGGCGTAGCGATAATAGTCCACCAACGCCGCGGCGCGCTTCGGGTCGTAGGTCTGAAAGACCTCGATCCCCATCAGCATACCGGCCAAGCAGGAGGCGACATGGTCAGGCGCGCGGCCAAGGAAGCCGCAATGCAATGTCGCCCACGCCTCGAGTGCCCGGCGGCGCTCCACCAGTTCCGCGTAGTTGCCCGGCATCTGCCAGATGCGGCTTGCGGGACCTAGGCCATCGACCTCGTAGGTCATGAGGCTGCGGTTCTGCTCGGCGTTTTGGAAATCGTAGAGGTGTCCCACCGATTGGATGGTCTGGCGAAAGGCTGGATGGACCGTGACGTCACCTGCCAATTGGCCGTTGATAAACACCTGCCTACCGTCACGCAGCGTTTCGATATGCTGTGAACCCGTCTTCAACATGTCATCCCCCTCAGTAATGCATGGCCAATGGCCAAGACGCATTGTCCGGCATGTCGCTTTCCAAAGCAGCATACCGACCCTTGTTGAATACGAGCGGTCGCCGATCGCGGAACGACCGGACCGACATCACCCGACCAATGAAGAGAAGATGGTCGCCACCTTCATGCACGGCCCAAGGGACACAGTGAAAAACGGCAGCGGTTCCGGGGAGCGCGAGCCCGTGCTCCGTTTCTCGATCACAGGCAACGCCTTCCCACTTGTTCGTCAGTGCCTTGGAGAAGCGGATCGATAAATCCGCCTGGTTTTCCGACAGGACGTTGATTGCGTAGCCCTGCGCCAGTTTCCATTGGGCAAGGCCGGCGGCACGGCGATCGATGGAAAAGAGGATCAGCGGCGGCTCAAGCGACAGTGAATTGAAGGAGCTGATCGTGACACCCAGCCTGTCTGTGCCAATCACACTGGTGACCACGCACACTCCCGTTGGAAACTGCCCTAACGCCTGCCTGAATCCACTCACGTCGAAGACTGGTTCCATTTCAGGCCCCTCGATGTCGACTGAATTTATTCGATTGCTTATCCTGTTATGACTGCTTGCCTTAGTCTCTGCCGTGGCGAGGACGTCAGATCGCTCGCGAACCGGGTGACCAGTTACCGAAAGTAGGCTCACGTAATGCGGTCAGCGTCCGCGCCAGATGCTCGCCCACCGCTGCGACCGCCCGATCCGCCTCTGCAGCACGTATGGCCTGGGCTATCCTCCGGTGTTCGGCCAAGACCTCATCGATGCGACTTCCGACCGAGATTGCGTGCACACCCATTCGAACCTGGCGATCGCGAAGGCTTTCATAGAAAGTCTCGAGAATTGGATTGCCCGCGGCCCTCACGATCGCCCGATGGAAATCCCGGTCGCTTTCTATGAAGGCAATACGATCGTTTCGCACTTGGTCTTGCTGGTCGATCAGCCGGTCCAATTCGTCCGCGAGGGCTCTTCCGAAGCGGCTTGCCTGCTGCGCGCACCACTCCTCCACCAATCGGCGAGCCTGCATGATCGAGTCAATCTCGGCCTCGGTGATCGGCGCGATATACGCGCCCTTCTTGGGCATAATCTTCAATAAACCGTCAGCCTCCAGGCGCAGAAACGCTTCCCTCACCGGGGTTCGAGAAACGCCTGTTTCTCGACAGACCTGCGCCTCCGTCAGGAAGGTTGTCTCATTACGGGGCAAAGTCAGCACATGCTGTTTCAGCCAGGCGTAGACGACATCCTGAGCGGCGTCGCCGCCTTCGTTTGCCCAGAGGGTCTTCACCGTCATACTCATAGACATGTTGTATACAAGATGCCTATGAGAAAGTCAACTGTCTTGCTTCTAGCGCCATAAACAGGCGTCCCGAAGCGGTAGGTAAGTTCGCGCAGGAACCCCGTCACAATTGATAAGATGGAGTATTATTCTCGCCTTCTTGCAGGCACCATGGGGATTGGATGTCGGGCGAAAGCCGTAGTGGAAAACGGTGTGCGCTCGGCAGGATCATGGGGGACAGCGAATTGGAGGGGTGCAACAAGGAGGAAACAAGCGTTATCGCTAGGCAGCGGGTCGAAGTGTTGAAGCGCGAGCTTGCCGAGGCGCTCGAACAACAGCGCACGTGGACGATCCCCGCGGTGCGCTTCAAATCGGACCGCGACGAACTCGTGATGCTCTCCGTGCCGGTGATACAACTGCTCGACCGCATCAAGAGGCGCCAGTCAGAGAATCATGGGCCCTTCGTGTTCTCTACCACGGACGGGTGGAAACCGATCCAGGGAGTCAGCAAGGCGACGGAGGTATTCAGGAAAAGGATGGGCGAGATCTATGCCGAGAAGCACGGCAAGCCAATGAAACACTGGGTCCCGGCCTACTGGCCATGCGCGTCGAGACCGTAGTGGGGATCTCGACTGGGGCGCGGGGCGATAGCCCGACACGCAGCAGGCCGGAGGTCACCGGGAACGAGCCGCACCATTTCTCGATGCCGAGAGCGTAGATGTTTGCGATCACCAGTTCATGTCGGCCTTTTGAAGGACATGTCCTCGGATCCTTTGGTGCGACTGTTGTCGTGCATGGACCGGAGGACTCAGCAGGTCGATTTGGCGACAAACTGTTGTCACGCCTAGCGGAGGGCGCCCGACGTGCGATAGGACGTTGTCGCCATCGAAGCTGGATCGGAATCCGATGTTGTGATTTAGTCTGCAAGACTTTCAGTAGGATAGGAACCGCTGCCATTCCCAATCAGCGGGGCCATAACTCCCAATCGGCTGAGGTTTCCCGGCACCGCATCGGCTCCATCTGATTTTCCCGATCGGGAAATTTTTCCAAACACAGATCATCGGGTGCTCATGATTTTCCCGATCGGGAAAATTTTACTCGACAGGGCGGCTGATGTGCTGTTATTTTCCCGATCGGGAAATAAAGATGGCAAAACAAGTCAGAAGTCCAGCCGATATCGGCGCCCTAGTACGCAGCGCACGCAAGGAGCAAAACTTGCGACAGGACGAGCTTGCCGGGGTCTCTGGAGTTGGCCTAAGGTTCATTGTGGACCTCGAAGCCGGCAAGCCAACAGCTCAGATAGGAAAGGTTTTGCAGGTTCTGCAAACGCTGGGTTGTTCGATTGATATTCTAGCCCCCGGTGAACGTAGAAAATGACGGTTAGGGTTCTCAATGTCTGGTGGGGTGGTCGCATTGTCGGGCAATTCACCCAAGATAAGCATGGCGATATCGGCTTCGCATACGCTGAAGCTTGGCTTGATGACGAAAAGACGCCTCCACTGTCGGCCTCACTTCCGAAGCGTCCACAACGTTTTTCTCGCCGTGAATGCCGGCCATTTTTCGGCGGCCTGCTGCCAGAAGAAAGCCAGCGTCTTGTTGCGGCGCAGGCGTTGGGTGTTTCACCTGCCAACGACTTCGCGCTTCTTGATCGCTTGGGCGGCGACGTCGCCGGCGCGCTTCAGCTTTTGCCTGAAGATCAGGAACCCATCGGGGCAGAACCGATTGCGGATCAGCAAACGGCACCTCTGGATGAGGCAGGAATCGTACGGATATTGGACGTACTTCCGACACGGCCGCTATTGGCCGGCCAGGAAGACTTGAGGCTATCGCTTGCGGGCG